>ENA-OQER01000013-OQER01000013.1-human-gut-metagenome-genome-assembly--contig:-NODE-13-length-85163-cov-5.237746_pt1 | contig 85163 bp, 95 predicted proteins | sample MGYA00242797_ERZ504639 | MGnify/ENA primary metagenome ERZ504639 (study PRJEB26092, sample SAMD00036306) | human gut metagenome | host: Homo sapiens | study: EMG produced TPA metagenomics assembly of... | reverse complement strand
TATCCTTTTCTCCCATCGGGAAAAGTCATGGTAAATAGTCGGGTCTGGTTGTCGAATGTATAGCGTGTACCGTTTCTGTTTTTCAGTTCCTGCATCAGTTCTTTTTCTATATTTTGTTTGGTTTGTGTGTCTTGTGCTTCTACTCGTACTTCTGGTTTGACATAAGGATGAGCTCCGTTTTCCACTTCCACATCCTTGCTTCCCCACATGGTGGTTTGTATTTTTATTATTTTTACCAGTTTGTTATTCTTGTCCAGCACATGTATAGATGATTCTCCTTCGCAAAGTGGAAAGATACATACGACACCGAAATGTTCGATTCCGAAATATTCCGTTTTCAGTTTTTCTGGATCGTTGTTCTTTATTGTGTAACCATTTGTTTGTTCGCCCAAGGAGGCATTGAATGGATGGCCTACGTAAGCTTTGTATTCACTCACAATATCTGTTCCTTCTTCCGGTTCCGGAGGGAGGATTTCTTCTTTGTCTGAGCATCCCGATAACAGTGTCAGACATAATACTAGCGTTAGTGTCAGGGCGTGTATTACGTCCTGACTGAGGTTATTTCTTTTGAATGTCATAGATCATTTGTTGTTCTTGTGTATAATATACAATGTTTACGTCTTCTGTATCTGTGTGGAAGATTACATCACAGTTTATACCGTTGTTTGCTTTAAAATAGACGGCCGAAGAACCTTTTCCCCATCCCATGTTGACAGACCAATATAAATCACTATTTGGTGAACTCGATTTTTTGGTAGTACAGTATCCGTCAATAATCCAACCATGACCCGGTTTGTCTTTGTATGGATCTTTTGTGATAGGGAGACGATTGTTGTCAACATAGTGTCCGTTTCCATAAAGAAGTATTGGATTATAGTTTTGTAATGACTGTTTAGCCAGTTCCGGATTGAATCCTGTGCTTCCTGAGTAGGTATCATTGTTTGAAGATATTCCAACATGCCTTCCGTTGGGGTTGAGGTTGAAGCGATACCTCTTTTTATAATTGGGTTATTGTCCTCGTCATAGGTATTAAAATCTACATAGTTAGGAAATGAGCGAGTTTTATTGTATATAGCTCTTAACAAACTGGCAGTCATTTCGATTAAATCAGGTGAGTTGTAGTATGTAATTGTTTTTTGAGCGGTCAGGTAGTCCCAATCTATTAAAATTTGTCTACCTGCTGCTGTTTCTCCCACCATGACTGGTTTCAGTATACTGAATAATGTAGCAACCGCTATATTTCCACATCCCACTAAATAATGCCCCTGATATGTTCCCATATGCCGTCCCATATATTTCCTATGGGCATTTGATCGTTGTAAGGTGCTTCTTGATGCCATACAATATCTGATATGGGAGGTACCATAGATACAATTCGTGAAGGAATTTTGCTTATATCAATGCCATTGATAGGATTATATTCTCTTGAATTGCTGTTATCAATAATAGTAATATTTCTTTTTATGGTGTCTTCTGTAATTTGTTCCTTGGATATATTTAGGGATTGGCTGATTTTGTCGAGAGTGGAGCTTCTTTTCTCTGATTTAAGTTTTTCTATATATTTAATATCTGAAGGATATTTAGTTTTGCTATTTCAACCAAATATCTCATATCTATGTTCATAGGTTGGGAAAATTGATAGTTCTCTGTAAATAACAGAACTTTCGGTGCTCTTTCATCACCACAAACAATTGTCATATCTTTTGTTCCGCTATTATTAGTTAGTTCAACTTCAAATATAGGTACATTTATTTGAATGGAGTCTGCTGAACGGGAGTGATTCCTGCTGTTTGTAAGATAATATTTATTAATAATGGAAATCTTGGGCTTGTCTTCTTTTGTTGTAATGAATTGTTTTTTAAATTCTGAATTGATACGTTTAAAGTCGTAAATTACATTTGTAATCTCGTCTTCCGATAGTTCTTTGGGATTATCATACGCTATGCTGGCGTATTCATTCGATGTCAAAACCACTTGGTTGGTTGGGTTGTTGTTAACTTCTGTATTTTCTAATTTATCAGTACACGATATAAGAATAGATGTTATCAATATGAGTTGTGATAATATAACCTTTTTCATGGCATTTTTGTTAATGATTGAATGATAAAACTGGCTAAAAGGTTGCGTTATTGATATCTTTTAGTCAGTTTTGATATATGAAAATTATTTTTTTCTGAAGTCTGCCATTATGGTCATAGCATTGTTTTTGAAAATTAGTGGAATGGCAGTTTCAAAAGTTATTGTCGATGTTTTTATATCCATTAAATAGTAGCCATCCTGATAACCGTTTCCGAAGCCAAAATTAGCGTGTAAATAGCATACGTCCACATCGGAAGGAACATTGTCTATCCTACCATAGCATTCTTTTATTCCATCAAGAATGAATGGGGTGACTCCGTCGGTAGCTATATTGTCAGGTTTGCCGTATATTAATACAGGTTTAGTTGCTTTTAAGGAATTCTTGACAGTATTGATATTCCATGATGTCTTTTTGCTATAATTGAAGTAACTTGCCAAATAATTCTCCACATCAGACATTAAACAAGTTGTCCCCGTAACAATTCCTTTTGAGTCTTTGACTACAGAAGATTTTGTATAATCATAGATATTTTTGAATAGCCTGCCTACCATTTCTCTTTTAGCTAAAGGATCACCGGAGTTAAAATAATCTGGTGCTTTGATTTCTTTATTTTCAGTCAAATAACTCCAATTTATTTGTAGGCTGGCTGGTCTCATCGTTGGCTCCAAACTAGCTAGAATATGCGCTACCACAATTGCTCCATAGCCTACAGGATAATTTGTATATTCTGACCATCCCGGACCATACCTATCACAATTGGCTTTTGGTAACATACAATTATAAGGTTCCCATTGTCCCCATGCCACAGGACACATAGGAAATACTGCAACTTTGACCTTTAGATTGGAAGGAACTTCTGTTATAGGTTTAGAGCGGCTGATAGAGCTGTTGTTTATGATAATTTGATTCTTGATTGCTTCATAATCGATGTCTTTGGATGTTATGTATAGTTCTTTGGATATTTTCAAAACAGCAGATTCATACAATGAATCTTTAATCTCATCAAATTTGGTAACTTCATTGCGGATGTACATTTCGCTCCATTGAAGCAAAGCGTTGGGACTTGTGTAAAGAGAATCCTGGTTTTCCTTGATGTTGTCTATATATGCAAGGATGTGTGGGGCTCTTCTATCTCCCGAAACAACAGCCATTCCTGTGCCTGTTTCTGATGTGAATTCTATTTTATAGATAGGTATTTGTTCCTCTGTACTTTCAATATTCCTGGCATCTGCTTTGTTTTTAGATAAATAGTATTTCTCTTTTATCTGAAAGATGTTAGGCTGAAAAGTAATACGTGAATGGGCATTATTTTTTAGTTCACTGCTTTGGAAGGTTGTCAATAAATTGAATACCTCAGTTTGGCTAAGTTCCGGAGAACTTTTGTATCTGATGCTTAATAGCTCTTCTGGTGATAGTTGTACTTCCTTACTAGGGGGTGTTATATCCTCTATTTCATTTGATTGGCATCCGGCAATCATCAATGGAAGGGATAATAAACAGAAAATGATTTTCTTTTTCATCTTGTTTCTTATTGTTAGTTCTTTAAACCTATATTTTTACTTAGCACGGATATTTTTTATGCAATCCATTTTATAACACCATTCCTTTACGCCTCCTGCTTCAAAAAAGGTTCTTGCGTTTCCGTCTAGTTGATAATACCTGTGTTTTTATCAGCCACCCCAAATTTGCATGCCAATATAAATCATTCGTCTTAACCATTTGGCGAGTTTGACTAGCTTTTTCGGTGATTAGAAGTCCGGAAATGATAAAAGCATGGTTCGTAGTTAGCATAAGCACCGGATTGTTATTTCTTAATGAGGCCCAAACTTGATCACCATCAAAAGGGGCTTTTGGATTATATTTAAAAAATTTGTTCATCGTATTTAGCATATTCTCTTCAGAAACACCACTTTCAAGTACAGCACCATCCCAATCTTTTTTGGATGTAGTTTTATTCATATTATAGAAGTTGAGCATAAGGTATTGAACTTGCATTTGAGCTTGCCCCTGTAAATCATTGATAGAGGCTTTTTGGGTCATTTTAATAAAGTTAGGCATATAAGTCATAGTACTGTTGGGTAAAGTAAAGGTAAGAGGGGGAGTATATTTTTGATGAGTATATCCCATTATTTGAGCAAGTGCCACATTGACACATCCTACAGGAAGTGCGTCCATTTTCTTTCCATTATTTTCAGTTCTTATCCAATCTACTTTATTTTCTTCTCTGAAAGCCCAATTATAGGGATCGTCTTGTCCCCAATTGGTCTTGACTAGAGGAGATATTGATGATGGTAGTTTTTGTATTCCCTCGGGAGGACCTTGTACAGCAGTTGATCTAGATGAATAGGTATCTGTTAAAATGATATTATCTTGAATTTTTTGGTAGTTAATTTCATTGATAGGAATGTTTAATTTCTTACTAATTTTCTCCAACGTTGGCTGTTTTAGCGAATCTACCAATTCTTTTGTTTTAATGGCTTTATAAAGATAGCTGGCTTTTGCTGCATATAATAGTTCGTTTGCTCCGCTCAGTTGCATTGCATTATCATTGCTTTATTGGGAATAAATGCTATAATAGAAGGAAGTTCTGCATTTGTAGCTACTACAGCCAACCCATTTACAGTATCGTTTTGAAATTCAACTTCACAAATTTCAGGTATGATATCATCTTCTGGTAAGGCGGTTCGGGAAGCTATTTCTTTATTTTGAAATTCTCCTTCTTTATTTATATATGTTCTTTTTGTAATCTTAAATGATGCACTAGTGCTTCTGCTTACGCCATTATTATTCATATTGGCAAAAGAACTTACCATATTGAAAATATCTTTGTCTGTAAGCTCTTTTGCATCATCGTAGGCGATACTGAGGACTTCGTTTTTATTCAACTTAACCTTTTGGGAATTAGTAGAAAGGTTATTGGTGCTTTCATTCGAGCAGGAGAATAATGTAATTCCTGCAAAGAATAGTGATAATGGAATGATTTTCATAAGTTTGTTATTAGAATATTATGTATAAGATTAGTTTTCGTATATAAATTCTCCTGCCAATATTTCCTTTTCATCGGTGATTGTCAGTTCATATATTCCTGCCGGAATATTCTCTAAAGAAGTTGATAAAGAAGAATTGGAGTGGGTATATAGAGGTTTCTATATACTACATATCCTTCTTTTGATTTAATCTCGATGGTTACCGCTTCCCAGTCCTGTGCGAATTCGATGGTTAATTCTTTATTGCAGTCGTCAAAGAAAGCTTTTACCGGAATGAATGACTCTACTGGAATTCTATGGTTGCCATGTTTTATAAATTCTATATTTCGTTTTTTAGCGCATAGTAATAGAGGAATAATTAAGGCTATCAAAGCCAAACTCATTTTTAATTTGTTCATAATCGTTTTACGTTTTAGTTTTGTGCAAACTTAGGTATTATAGGATTATGAATGACAAAAAGAGGGAGTTATAGTATATACAAGATTTATTGATTATCAGTGAGTTATAAAAATTATTATATACAGTGATGTATATGTAGTGTTTTATAATTCACTGAAAATAAGACCAGTATGAGAACTATTTATTTTAAGAGGTTTTTGATGATGTAATCTCGTAAAAACGTTTCTTTATTGTGCTTTAGTTGGACCTCTTGATAAATTCTCGTTCGTTTCATTCGTACAGAAGCCGGATTGATGCCAAGCAATTTTGCTTCATCATTTGCGTCAAATCCAAAAATATGGAGATAGCAATATTGATATTCTGATTCTGTCAGGTTGGGAAATGCCTCTTTTAGTAGGGAGTAAAATTGGGGATATATCTTGTCTACTTCCGTCATTATGGAATGCCATGTTTTGTCAGTAGGGAGTTGGGAGTCCTCAAGCCTATTTTTTTAGTCAAAGAAATAAGCTTCTTGCCAACTGTGGATGTTTCCAGACTTTGCTTTTGCAGCCGGTTGTATTTATAGGATATTACTTCTATTTCCTGTTGTAGTTTGTGGGCATTATTCTCTTTGTCTGCCAATGCTTTTTGCAAAATCTGCTTTTTTTTCTTCTAGTGCTGCAGATAAGTGAAGGAGCTCTATTTTCATCTTATCTAGAATTGTTTGCTGGTAATAGATTTTGGCTTTGCTTCTCTGCCGGTAAATGATATATCCTGCAACTGATAGTAAGAATAAGGAGATGGCAATAATGATGATGATTGTATTCCTTTGCTGTGTAATCTTTAATAGTTCGTTCTCTTCCCGTATCTTGGCGTTGTTATACTTTTTTTCTATTTCCAATACTTTTGTCTCATTTTGAACTAATGTCAGTGAATCGAGCATGTCGGAACAGATTTCTTTGTAATGGAGTGCTTCCTTGTATTTTCCTTCTGCCTTATAAAGCAGGTAGTAAGCTTGATTGAAGTAATAAGCGATATCATTGTGTTTGGTTATCGTTTCAATCCATTCGTGTGCTTTTGCCAGTTGGTTGTCTTTTATATATATGTGTAATAGGGAGATAGAATCCTTATAGCTTTCTTTGCTGCCCGTTTCAATGGCTTTTAAGAAATATCTTTCGGCATTCTTGTATTTTTCTTGTGCCTCATATATCACTCCAAAAGCATTGGCTACATCAGCTGTTAAATCTTTGTTATGCAGTAGTTGTGAGATGGAATCAGCCTTTTGAAGTAAGGGTATGGTGCAATTAAAAGAATCAGTGAGTGTACATTCACACGCTAAATCTTTTAAGGCGTATGCATAGCTTTTGTAGTTCCTTGCTTTCTTGAAGAAGTTACTGGCCTCTTTTCTTTTCTCCAGACGTTCACTGGTTATATCTCTAAAACCATACAAATCTGCCATATAGCACAAATATACCCTGCCACATTATAGGCCTGATGTTCTTTGGCCAGTTGCAGCGCATCGGCATATATTTGCATTGCTTTATCATACTCCCCATCTTCTACATAAGCACGGCCCAGATACAAGTCTATTTGCGCCTGTTCTTCTGCCGTGCCGTGTTCGGTGAACCATTGTTGTGCCGTTGCCATTGGTAGATAGGGAGTAATCCGGTGGCTGCTTCGTCCGTTACTTTACCGCATAGCATACACCAGTGGGCAAAGTCCTTATCAGTCAGTTCATCGGGGGCTTGTATGCTGTCCAGTAGCACAGAAGCACTATCGGCATACATGGGAATCAGTTCCTCTACAGATTGTAATAGCGGAAGTATGCTTGTCTCTTTTCTGCATCCGGGGAGGATGAGAATGAATAGTAGTCCTGTCAAAAGTAAAGCTTTCATAAGAATGTGTTCAGATTTTGCAAATATAGTCATAAATCCGGGCAACTTGTATCTGATAGAGGGAAAAGTCAGTTTTTTATGCTTTCCGTGGCTTCTCCTTTGGAAGTGAGGTGGGAAAGCATGAAAGCTCTTTGTCTTGTCAGTGAAATCTGTCTGTTGTATTTTGTTCTTCTGCCTTTTCATCAAGTTTTATCACTAAAGTGAAGAAACTGTATCACTTTAGTGATGAAGTTTGATTACCTTAGTGATGAACTTTCATCACTAAGGTGAAACGATTAAATGAAAAGGCAGAGATTGGGAGAAAATACCGGTGGAACCACTCAAGTTACAGGAACGGAATTCATTTTGTTTGCGCCATTTATAACGGTTGTAATGTTGTGCTTTCTATTGAAATATCCTATGACAAAATGATGAAGAATTTATGAATAAATCAATCATGGTAAATAATTGGTTATCAACACTTAATAAGTAAATGAAGAATTTGAAGGAAATAATCAGCCAACTGGATACTGTAACTCCTTGTGTTTTGAATCCGTTGTTTTTACGCCACAAATCTTCTGGTCCATTTGCATGCATACATCCCTCTGACCACCAGGTAGCTGATGAGAAAGGCTGTTACGGCCATGCAAATAATGTGTATTATGGCAGGAATCCCCTGAGGCAACAGCGAGGCGAACAAGTCATATCCCATTTGCACGAAGACGAAATGACACAGATAAATGCCGAAGGTCATGGATGCCACTTTTGAAAGAACAGGCGAAGAAGGTATTTTGAGCTTCTGTATGCAGACAAAAACAGGAAATGTCATCATAAATACATTGATGCCTCCGAAAAGCCATACTATTTCCAGATAGGCGTAGTTTCCCGGAAAATATTCCTGCATGATGAGGTAGCCGCCGAAAGTGATGGCGTACCCTGTCACAAACATAGGGATACCGATAGCCAGGGTTTTTCTCCAACTCCATTGCAGCGGGTATTTTACCAGATAATGGGCCAGTATCAGGTAGCCAATAAATCCGGAAACATAATAAAATGAGCCGAATGCATTCCAGTCGCACACTCCCAGGATATCCATATTGCCCCAGTTGCCGATATATCCCAGTGCGGGAGCGGCCATCTTTATGTAGGGAAGAAATAAGGAGATGCCCCAGATGGAAAGAAATAGCTTGATATCTTTCCGGGTAGCACGCTCCAGCCATGCATGGAAGATGGGGATGATGAAGTAGAGTCCCACCAGCATATACAGATACCACAGAGGAGTGGTGTCATAGTTGAAATTGAAAATGAATGTCCAAATCTTCGTGATAGTCATTTCCAGGGTGAAGGCGGACATGTCTATGGTAGGATTGTCTGTCGTGGTGATGTAATTCAGATAAATGAAATACAATACAGGCAGCATGACCGACCAGAAGATAAGCGGGACAACAATGCGGCCGATCCGTTTTTTGTAAAATTCACTCATGCCGTTTCGTACAGGAAACAGCAGCACTCCTGTCATCATCACAAACAAGGGCACGCAACAGCGTACGGCACTTCCCAATGCGCACCCTTGCAGAAAAGTAGGACGGTCTGTGTCAAAACGTGCCACAAAAGGGTCACAGCAATGGGCGAATACAACTAAAAAACAGGCGGTGACGCGTAGCAAGTCTATCCATCCGATGTTCTCTCTTTTATTTATTTCCATATTTTCTGTTGGGTTTATTTTTGTTCAAGCACTATTACTAAAGGACGGTGATCTGATGCTACCGGTTCATTTACTACCTGTGCGGAGGTTACTGTGAAGCCTTTCATGTTCTGTTTCAGTGCTGTAATATAATCAATGGTTTCTGTAGGGGCGGGAGCCGGAAATGTATGCTGGTTTACGTCAGAAAGTATCTGAAAATCCTGTTGCAAGTATTTTATGAATGCGGATTCGGGTTCGGCATTCAGGTCGCCGGCCAGGAAAAAAGGTTTTTTATGAGCGGCGGCAAAGTCTTTTATAAGCTCCAGTGAGGCCATGCGGTCTTCTTCGGTGAGAGACAGATGGGTGCAACAATAAATGTAGTTGTCGAACTCTGCCATAATCAGCGCACGTGCTTCTTCCGTCCGGGAAGTGTCATGGTTTTCAGGCTGACGGGAATTTCTTTGGTGAGAAGTCCGATACCATATTTTCCTCCGTCGTAATCAATGGCAGGGGCAAAGTAAGCGTGCATTTGCGTACATCCGGCTATCTCGCCCAGTACGTATTTTTGTCCGCTGCGGTGGGTCATGCTGTCTAGTTCCTGCAAGGCTACCACTTCGGTGGATATGATTGATTACATCGGCTATGCGTTGGAAGTCGCATACATCATCCATTCCGTTTGCATTTTTAATGTTATAGGTCATTAGCCGTAAGGAATTTTGTGATTGTGCCGACAGGGCAAAAAGAAGGATAAAAAGTAAGGGCAATGTCTTTTTCATATATTCATCAGGTTTTGATTGTTTAAATTCTCTCCAAAGATAGATAAATTCTTATTGTCATTTTCATATTCTTGTCTGAAAAGTATGTATTGATAAATACTTTTATATAATTATTTTTTCATTTTGCTCCTTTATAATTATATCAAAGGGATTATCTGTCAGTTTACTTTTTATCCATGCGCAAAAATCAAAGGTTTTTAATAACGGCCTTTCATATTTGTCTTCTTCTATTTTTTGTATATTTTGTTGATAGTAACTCCAAAGCTTATTTCTATACTGTTTGCTTTTGGGTAATGGATAGGATTGAATGAATTTAAAAAGAAGCTTCTCTGTGATATATTGTTTTGTTTCGAAAGAAGAACTCCTTTTAATTGACTTTATTTCATTCTCAAAATAATCATAATTCCCTAATTCAGCTTGTAAAATAAGATTGACTAGTCTTGCTATTCTGTAAGTAGGAATATATAGAGGGATTTACCGGAACTTAATATCTTCTTCATATTTTTACGTGCTTCTTTTAGGTCTTTCAGACCTATATGTAGAATAACCAGACTTAGATATAATTGTAACTGCAAATTCAATTCTAATAATGAAATCTTTTTGAAGATGGGCTCCTCATTTTGTTGTTGTAATTCTTGTGCGGATTTGAAGTTCCCTGTATTGAATAAGCTGTAAAATTCATACAGGTAGATGTAGACCTGTACTGTTAGCCTGAATTCTGCTGAATAATCTCCCTTTTCCATTTCTTTTAGTCTGGAAATGAAGAAGGGCATCTCCTTGTATAATCCGACGGACTGTAAACTGTCCAGTACTCCCAAGATAGCATTCAGATAATACAAAGGAGGATTTAGAATCATGTGTTTGTTTTCATCGAAGAGCAAGATCAAATCTTGATATAAGCGTATGGCTGCCTTGTAATTACCGGAATTGAGGAAATAGGTGGACTGGAAAAGTAGATGTAGTTTTTCTGTTTCAAAGCCTTTATATGAGGAGTTGGCAATGAGATTCAGCTCACTTAGCACCAGATCGTTTAAGTTCTCTTTTTGCTTGTCGGACCGGATGCAGCCTTTGTAGGTGAACCGGTATTTAAGTATGTCATATAATTGGGTATGAAGATTGGCACTGCGGGTATACCTCATTATTTCATTTATCTTCATTTGTTTGTCCACCACCTGTTTTTCGCTCATACCCGTAAGTCATACATACTGAGATATTTTAGTTCTGTGCGGCGTATCAATAGTATCAATGAGTCATTTTCATAATGGATAGCTAGTTTTTCCGCTTTCTCAAGTTCCGATAAGGCTTCATTTAGCAGTTCTCTTTCAAATAAGATACCGGCTTTTGAAATATAATCAAAAATTTGAGTCTGGATATCCTGTTGCTTATTCAGGTGAACTAAACAATTAAGTACTACTTTATATAGATGCTTGACTGCCATATCGAAACTTTTTCCTTTTTGTTTTATACAGAATTGCTTGTAGATATCATCTATAGAGGTATTGTTCTCTAATAATTCAAAGAGAATAAGATAGCCTTTTTCTCCATTTTGCAGATTGCTGTATAGCTTTAAATATCGTTTTTCTGCTTTTGATAGGGATTTAATCAGAGCAAGTAGTGAGATAGCTTTATTCATAAAGTATGTAATATATGTCTTTTCAAATATAGGTATTATCTATGAATATACAAGTGGTGAAAGTATTAAATAAGCGTATGTTTTTATGTTATAATAATAATCCTAAAAGGATATTCTTTTATTGATTGAATATATAATCATTTGATAAATAGTAAATTATATATTGTTAAAAGTAAGATAATTCTATATGTGTAATGATGGCTAGCGGCACTTTATGGCTCAAGAAGTTTTTTGTGCTCAGAAATATAGAAAAAGAAAAGGGCGTCTATGTGATTTATTATGTTAGTTACCAATAATATATGATATAGTGTAGTATAGAAAAATTAGATAAATAACCTGTTTGGGATTATCAAAACAGGTAAATAATGGATGTTGTTTTATGATTCTATCCATCTATATTTGCAATGCGTCGAAGTAATAATTATCTATATCCGGAAATAGAAATTAGATTTTGATGCATAAACCTTTATTAATTAAGATCTATTATGAAACACAGACTTTCTAATTTATCGAAAATCTATCGAGATGACATTTGTCGTAAGATGAATATTCTGCCGATAGTGTTATGTATGTTTTGTATGGGCAATGCATACTCGTTGATGGCCGCAACACCATCAGTCAGTGAAACTCTTCAGCAAAACAGGAAGATCAAGGGTAGAGTGGTGGATGTAAACAATGAACCTATGATTGGTGTAAGTGTGTTGGAAAAAGGGACAACCAACGGAGTTATCACTGATTTTGACGGAAACTTCACATTGGATGTCCGAGGAAATTCAGCTGTTCTCGTATGTTCTTATATCGGTTATATTACTGCTGAAATCCAGGTTGGAAACCAGACGGACATTTACGTACAAATGTCTGAGGATGTAAAAACAATAGACGAAGTCGTTGTCATTGGTTATGGTACCACAACTAAGAAGGAGTTGACAGGCTCTGTTACTTCTATTGGCAGGGATGATTTTAAAGCCGGTAATATAAGTAATCCTATCCAGCTGCTACAAGGGCAGATTGCAGGATTGAATATTGCTCGTCCGGATGGAGCGGATCCTACGGGGGGATTTGAAATTCAGCTACGTGGTTTGACTACGATGAAAGGAGGATCGGGGCCGCTAATTGTGATTGACGGCGTTGAAGGTGGAAATCTTGCCAATTTGAATGCCAATGATATTGAATCCATTGATGTATTGAAAGATGGTTCGGCAGCTGCTATCTATGGTACCCGTGTACCAACGGCGTTATTCTTGTCACTACCCGCAAAGGAAAGCCGGACACTCTTTGATTGAGTTTTCCAGTTATTGGACTACTCAAAGTGTTACAAGAAAGCCGGAATTTCTTTCTGCTGATGAGTTCCGTTCTACTTTGAAGGAATATCTCCCCAATCAGGCTGCTACATTGGATTATGGAGCATCAACGGATTGGTTTGATGAGGTCACTCGTGACACTCCCCTTAGTCAGTATTATAGTCTTGCAGCATCAGGAGGCTCGGAAAAACTGACTTATCGTGGAAATATTTCCTGGCATGATGATAAAGGTATTGTGCGTAATTCGGGAAACAAACAATTAAGAATGCGTTTCAATGTGTCACAAACTGCTTTAAATGACCGGTTAAAGCTGGATTACAATATCTCTTATTCTACTGCCAAAAAGAATTTTTCAGGATATGAAGTGATGAAGCAGGCGGTAACACGCAATCCTACGGAACCGGTATATGATACAGAAGGGAGAACTCCGATTTCCGGCGGTTACTATTATAATGATGGTCCGTTTAAGTATTACAATCCGGTTGCCATGCAAAATGAATCGACTAATGAGACATTAGACCATGAGTTCTCGGGAAGTGTACATGCGTCATTAAAGATTATTGATCCTTTGAAAATTAATGCTTTGGCTTCATTGGTAGAAACCAATACTCGGAATGGGTATTACCAGACCCAATATTATCCAATTGATTTCGGTACTAATGGCCGGGCTACCAGCACGAATTCTCTATCAAGCAGCAAGCAGTTTGAAGTGAATGCAGATTTTAACCACTCTTTTGGCGACCATAAAATTCAGGCTATTGCTGGTTATTCGTACTATGATTATTGGAATGAACGTTATTATGGTATGAATTATGGATATGATACTGATATTTTTTCATTCTATAATATGGGGGCAGGTTCTGCGTTGTCTGCAGGTAAAGCATCACTTACCAGTAATAAGCAGTCCAATAAACTAATTTCATTTTTCGGTCGTGTCATGTATAATTTCAGCGATAAATATTTGCTTTCTGCTTCTGTACGTTATGAAGGGTCAAGCCGTTTCGGGGCAAATAACAAGTGGGGTACCTTCCCGGCTGTCAGCTTGGTGGCGCATTACGCAAGAAGAGTTCATGAAAAAGTTCAGATGGCTGGATGACTTAAAATTGCGTGCTGGATTCGGTGTTACCGGTAATCAGGATATTGATAATTACCAGTCTTTGTCATTGCTTACATTCGGTTCTCGCTTTTTGTATGATGGAAAGTGGACTAGTACGGTTTACCCGAATAGTAATCCTAATCCAGACTTGAAATGGGAGAAAAAAGAGGAATTCAATGTGGGACTTGATTTTAGTGTGCTGAAGGGACGTTTGATAGGAACCATTGATTATTATGTACGTCATACAAAGGATTTGCTGAATTCATATACAGTTCCTGTTCCCCCCAATTTGTATGATACGATGTTCGCCAATGTAGGTCAGATAAATAATTCGGGTATTGAAATTTCGTTGGGCGCATCTCCGGTTGTGACTAAAGATTTTACTTGGAATCTGAACCTGACATTTGCTCGTAATACCAATAAACTGGCTAGTTTCTCCAATAATGAATATGCTATGGTACAGATGAATACCGGTTATTTCAGTGAAGACTTGAAGACGTATACACAACGTATTGTAGAAGATGAGCCTATCGGTAATTTCTATGGCCCTAAATGGTTGGGATTTGATGCAAACGGAGATAATATTTTTGAAGATTTGGATGATGACGGGAAATTATCGGATGGAGACAACCAGGTAATTGGTAACGCTTATCCTGATTTTACTTTCTCTATTCAGAATTCATTTTCTTATAAAAATTTTGATTTGAGTTTCTTATTCCGTGGCTCAGTAGGAAATGATGTATTGAATATGAGTCGGTTGTATTATGAAGGATTCAGCTATTTTGGTAGTAATAATATTCTGAAATCGACCTTAGACCATCCCGAATATAAAGGTGGAGCCATTTATTCTTCACGCTTTATTGAAGACGGTTCTTTTGTGAAGCTTGATAACCTTACGTTGGGATATAATGTGCCTTTGAAAGGTAAGGTTATTTCTAAGATGAGGATTTATGTGACCGGTCAGAATCTGCTGACTTTGACCAAATATAAAGGCATGGATCCAGAAGTTCATTTGGCAGGTTTGGAACCGGGTATCGAATGGTATACTTTTTATCCCCGGACTAAAACTTATCTGCTGGGCTTAAATATAACATTCTGATAATTGATGGATTAACCTGTTAAATTGTATCTCATGAAAAAATAGTTATATCTGCTTTGTTGGCTGTATGTACCGGCAATTGTTTCCAGTCTTGTACCAATCTGGATGAAGACGTTTATTCATATATTCAAACTGATGATTCTTTAAGAACGAGCAGGAGATGGTGATGAATATTGGACGGATTTATGATTATATGAAACAATATACTCATTATTTTAATATGTGGGGGGCACTGACTATCAGTGCTGATGAGCCATTTGTCCGTTCCGCGAGGCAATCTTTGGTGGGATAATGGCGTGTGGATTGATTTGCACTCCCATAACTTCCATTCGCATGTGAATAACAATGCTTGGGATTTTATTTTTGGAGGGGTGGCCTTATGCAATCAGATTCTTTACATGATTGAGGAATCTCCAGTGGATTTTGCTTCCAAACCCAATTTGATTGCCGAAGTAAAAGTAATGCGTGCGTGGTTCTATATGAATGGCATTGATTTATTCGGCAACATACCTTTTACTGATAATTTTAAAGATGAGGGATTACCACCACAAAAAGACCGCCAATTCTTGTTCCCGTGGATTGAAAAGGAACTAAAGGAAAACGTAGAAGCCCTTCCGGCTATACCGGCTACCAGTAACTATGGACGACCGACTCAGGCTATGGCATATACAGTATTAGCCAAGCTCTATATTAATGCGGAGGAATGGATTGGTAAAGAGATGTGGCAGGAAACAGTAGATGTTTGCGCGAAGGTAAGAAAACTGGGTATGACACTGGAGTCTGATTATTTTGCCAATTTCAAAGTTAATAACGAGAATTCAAAGGAGAACATTATGGTAGTGGTATATGATAATGTCCAAACTTCGGGTGATTGGACTTATAATTTCAAGCTACATCAGGAAACCTTGTATACTCTGAGCCAACAAACATTTGGTATTGTTGATTTTTGTTGGGATGGTTTTTGTGTCACTGAGTCATTGTATAATAGCTATGATGAGAATGATGTACGTAGAAAATCATGGTTGGCAGGCCCGCAATATGATAAAAGCGGTAATCCGCTGATGTATCGTGGCGAGCCGTTCAGTTATAACGTCAGTGTTACTTCTTTGTATGATCCACAGAATCCGGCTAAAACGGAAGATGGTGCACGTTGTGCAAAATATGAATATGAAGATGGTTTGCAGGGCTCTATGAGTAATGATTTTGTGATTTATCGTTATGCTGATGTGTTAATGATGGAAGGTGAGGCATTGGTACGTATGGGAAAAGCAACCGAAGCGCTTCCGTTATTTAATGAAGTAAGGCGGCGGGCAGGTGTAGCTGAATATACAGCAAGTCAATTGACCCTGGATGAAATCTTAGCAGAAAGAGGGCGTGAATTTGCATGGGAGGGATTGCGTAGGCAAGACCAGATTCGTTTCGGAACATGGGGAAAAGCCTGGGATTTTAAAGAACCCTCAGAGGATTACAAAAAACTGTTCCCGATACCGTATTGGGCGTTACTTTCTAATCCTACCCTACAACAAGAACCTGGATATACTAATTAAAAAAAAATATATGATATGAAACAACAAAAAATATTGGTTGTGGGCAGTGCAAATACTGATATGGTGATTCAAACAGATCATCTTCCAGTATTAGGGGAAACAATTTTAGGTGGAACTTTTTTTATGAATCCGGGTGGAAAAGGGGCTAATCAGGCTGTTGCCATTGCTCGGTTGGGGGGAAAGATTACTTTCATATGCAAAACTGGTAGAGATGTTTTTGGTCATCAATCACATCAATTATTTGAGGATGAAGGGATTGATACTTCGTATATTTTCTCGGATTCCAAATATCCTTCCGGTATAGCTATGATTACGGTTGATCATAAAGCTGAAAATTGTATAACTGTCGCTCCCGGTGCCAATATGAATCTTACTCCTACTGACTTGGCAAAGGCCAGGTCTGCTATTGATGAGGCGGATATTATTCTGTTGCAATTGGAAATTCCGATGGAAACGGTTGAATATGTAGCCAAAGTTGCCAAAAAGCAGAATAAAAAAGTTATTTTAAATCCTGCTCCTGCCCAACCTTTGTCCGAAGAACTATTAAGTGCTCTTTATCTTATTACTCCTAATGAAACGGAAGCAGAACTTATTTGTGGACAGAAAATCACGGATATTGATTCGGTTACCAAGGCTGCTAATTTGATAAAAGCTAAAGGGGTGAAGAACGTAATAATTACGATGGGATCGAAAGGAGCGTTTGTTTGTACTGACACTATTTGTGAATTGGTTCCGTCCTATAAAGTGAAGGCTGTAGATACAACGGGGGCAGGCGATATTTTTAATGGAGCATTGGTGCTTGCTATTTCCGAAGGTCGTGATTGGATAGAGGCAACTCGCTTTGCTTGTAAGACATCGGCAATTGCCGTGACAAGAGTAGGTGCACAGTCATCAGCACCTTATAGAAATGAAGTGGATGTGTTTAACCCTGAAAAATGAAAAACAACATGAAAAAGAATGTACTATTATGCACTTGGTTATTTTTATCAGCATTGGCTGGTATGGCTTGTACAGATAAGCAAAACCGGGCGGTTCCTGTTGAAGTAACAATGACCAAGGCTAAGTTATTTGATAAGATTAAAGGAGGATGGGCTGGTCAAACAATAGGTTGCACGTATGGTGGTCCTACAGAGTTCAGATATCCGGGGACAATGATACAAGATTATATTCCTATCAATTGGCCGGATGGGTATATTAAATGGTATTATGAAAATGAACCGGGTTTGTATGATGATGTTTATATGGATCTGACCTTTGTGGATGTATTTGACCGTTTGGGATTGGATGCTCCGGTCGATTCATTTGCTGTGGCTTTTGCAACGCAGGTTATGTGCTGTGGCATGCCAATCAGGCTGCACGTTACAATATTCTGAATGGTATTATGCCTCCCGAATCTGGTCATTGGAAGCATAATCCCCATGCTGACGATATTGACTATCAGATAGAAGCTGATTACGCAGGTTTGATGAGCCCCGGCATGCCCAATACAGCATCTGAAATTTCTGATAAAATAGGTCATATTATGAATTATGGCGATGGTTGGTATGGTGGTGTTTATGTGGGGGCTATGTATACACTGGCTTTTGTTTCCGATGATATAGAGTATATTGTAACTGAGGCTTTGAAAACAATTCCACAACAGAGTCTATATTATCAGTGTATTAATGATGTTATTCAATGGTATAGGCAATATCCTGATGACTGGAAGCAGACTTGGCTGGAATGTGAAAAGAAATATAGTGAAGACAAGGCTTGCCCTGAAGGTATCTTTGTTCCATTTAATATTGATGCCACGATTAATAGCGCTTATATTGTAATAGGTTTACTGTACGGGCAAGGTGATTTTGCCAAGACAATGGATATTGCTACCCGTTGCGGGCAGGATTCGGATTGTAATCCGGCATCAGCTGCAGGTATATTGGGAACTATGCTGGGATATAGTCATATTCCGGAATATTGGATGTCTAATCTGAAAGAGGTGGAAGATATGGATTTTGCATATACTACCATTTCATTAAATAAAGCTTATAAAATGAGTTTTGACCAGGCTTTACAGGTTATAGAACGTAATGGCGGCAAAGTAGAAGCGGAGAGCGTAACAATAAAAACTCAAGCTCCTACCGCAGTCCGTTACGAAAAATCATTTGAAGGACTTTATCCGGTTGAAGTGGTTGCTTATGGGCGTGGTCAGGGAAAGACTTTAAAAGAGGTTGGAGATCTCACTTTTGAGGGGACCGGACTGATTTTAGCTGGAGATGTCAGGGCGAAAGATGAGAGTTATGTGGCAGTGATAGAAGCTTTTGTTGACGATCAGTTGGTAGAAACTATAAAATTGCCTGCATCTTATCGGGTACGACGCATGAGTTGTTCTGGATATATGGTTTGCCTAAAGGAAAACATACAGTTTCCTTTAAATGGTTGAATCCTGTCGAGGATGCGGATATACGTTGTAGTAAGACTATTATATTCTCGGATGCTCCACGCATAAACCAGCGTTAATTATTGAATCCATTAACCATTTAAGACACTAATCTTATGTTTATTATACAAGATTATTCCATAGCAATATTATTTTGCTTTGTGACAATGCTTTGTTGGGGATCTTGGGGAAATACTCAGAAACTGGCGGCAAAGACATGGCGTTATGAGTTCTTTTATTGGGACTATGTATTAGGATTGTTACTTTTTTCTATTATTTCAGCTTTTACTTTGGGAAGTATAGGTGAGGAAGGGCGTGGTTTTGTTGCAGACCTGACGCAAGCGGATACAGGCAATATCTTCAGCGCATTTTTGGGAGGAGTAATATTTAATGCCTCCAATATCCTTCTTTCTGCTGCTATTGCTCTTTGTGGCATGTCTGTAGCATTTCCGCTGGGAGTAGGATTGGCATTGGTGCTGGGGGTACTGATCAATTATTTTGGTGCAGCTAAAGGAGAGCCACTTTATATTTTTGTCGGTGTTTTATTGATTACTGTTGCCATTATACTAAACGGCTTTGCTTATAAGAAAGCACAGACAGGACAGAAAAATCTTACGACGAAAGGCATCTTTATATCCATAGCGGCAGGGGTGATAATGTCTTTTTTCTATCGTTTTGTGGCAGCTTCCATGGATCTGAGCAATTTTGCTTTGCCTGAAGTTGGGAAGTTGACCCCTTATACTGCTGTATTTGTTTTTGCGCTGGGAGTCTTTTTAAGTAATTTTATTTTCAATACTGTTGTTATGAAGCATCCGGTAGAAGGTAAACCGGTTTCTATGAAAGACTATTTCAAAGGGACAATGACTACGCATATGGTAGGCATACTAGGTGGTGTTGTTTGGTGTGTAGGACAGTCTTTCAGTATGATAGCCTCGGAAAAAGCTGGTGCGGCCATTTCTTATGGACTTGGACAAGGGGCAACTTAGTTTCGGCCTTATGGGGAATTTTGATTTGGAGAGAATTTAAAGGTGCTCCAAAGGTTTCGAATCAATTGAATATTGCGATGTTTTTTCTATTTATTATAGGATTGGGATTTTTAATATATGCCGGAGCATAGGTTGGGTAAAATTTAGGTTAGGTTGTAAAATAGGTTGGTTGAAAGTAGGAGGGTGTTCAAATTGGGGATACCCTCCTTTACCGTTTCCCTTTATTTCTTTCCTGCCGGAGAAGCTTGTGTCATACGGATACTGCTTACCACACCTGCGGCAATGGCAAAGAATATGGCTAATAATAAACAAGCCTGCGCCCGATGTCCTTCGGCGAATATACGGAACAACAAAGCAACCAATGTGGTCCCCAAAGTCTGACCTAACAGACGCGCCGTACCTAGCATACCGCTGGCTCCACCGCTTCTATGAGTGGGTGCGGAAGAAACAATGGTTACATTATTGGGCGTCTGGAACAGCCCGAAGCCCATACCACAGAGTGCCATTCGCCAGATGATATTCCATTCTGCCGGATGGGTGGGAAGCAGATAGAGTGTGAATAGGCCGGTAGCGAAGATAGTCATGCCGATACCTCCTAGCAATCCGGGATGTACTTTCTCTACCAGTCTGCCTGCAAGTGGTGCGGTCAAGATGGTAGCCAATGGCCAGGGGGTAAGTAACAAACCGATCTCTACGGCGCTGTATCCCAATATATTCTGCATAAAAAAAGGTAAGGAAACCATAGCCAGCATCTGGGCGGTGAATGAAGTGATGGAAGTACCGATAGAAAGAGCGAAAATAGGAATCTTCAGCAAATCTACAGGCAGGATAGGGATTGTTTCCTTCAGTTGGCGACGGATGAAATAAGTGCCGATTATGATTAACAATACCAATTGTATGGCAATGAATTTTCTGTTCTCAGCGTGTGCAAAACCTTCCAAGGTATAAATTAACAAGCCGAAAGTCAATGCGTTGGCTATTGCACTGATTCTATCAAACTTATGTTTTACATCTGAAGCCGGATTATGCGGTAATAACCGATGCCCGATTACTAATGCAGCCAATCCCAAAGGTATATTAATTACGAATAACCAATGCCAGCTTCCCAATGTCAGGATACTGCCTGCGATGGACGGGCCTGCAGCAGCCGAAACAGCTACCACCATGGCATTTACCCCCATTCCGCGTCCTAGTATCTGCGGCGGGTAAATTAAACGGATAAGGGCGGTATTGACACTCATCACACAGGCTGCACCGAAACCTTGAATGATACGGGAAACGGTCAGCATCCAGAAAGAGTCCGAGAAGGCGCAGGCCGCAGAGGCACCCACAAAAATGGAGATACCGGTCAGGAATATTCGTCTGTAACCATAAATATCACCTAATGAGGCAAATGATAGTAAGGTCATGGTAATCACCAATTGGTAGGCATTAATAATCCAGATGGCATTGGCGGGGGTGACATCGAAATCGTGTGCCAGCGTGGGTAATGCGATATTCATAATGGTTCCGTCCAGTACGGACATCATGATAGCCAGCAGTACGGCTACCACCGCAAAATATTGTTTAGGTATAAATGCGATCTTTTCTTTGCTCATGATGCAAAATTAACGGAAATCGGCCAGATTAGGTTTAATTTCTTCTAAATAATTACGATTCCAATGTTAAAGAACCGGGAATTTATAGAATGGTTAAGGAATAATGCTTATCTTTGCAGCCGTTAAAAACAGTGGAGAGATTTGAGTAGCTTGCAACCACAGAAAAAAATGCTAAAAAATACATTGACTTCTTATTTACATCTATCTACTCTGATAACTTCCCAAGGTGGTTAACGAATTAACTTTTAATTTTTAATTCTTAATTTTCAAATTAGAATGGGATATTTATTCACATCCGAATCGGTGTCTGAAGGACACCCCGACAAAGTGGCCGATCAAATATCGGACGCTGTGCTTGACAAACTGTTGGCGTTTGACCCCAGTTCGAAAGTAGCTTGCGAAACCCTGGTGACTACCGGACAGGTGGTACTGGCTGGAGAAGTGAAAACCAAGGCGTATGTAGATTTGCAGCGCATTGCACGTGAAGTGATTAACCGTATCGGCTATACCAAGAGCGAATATATGTTCGAAGGAAACTCGTGCGGCGTATTCTCTGCCATTCACGAACAAAGTGCGGACATTAACCGTGGCGTGGAACGCGAGACCCTATGAATCAAGGGGCAGGCGACCAGGGAATGATGTTTGGTTATGCTACCAATGAAACGGAAAATTATATGCCGCTGTCGCTGGACTTGGCTCATAAACTGTTGATGGTATTGGCCGAAATCCGTCGTGAGGGGAAAGTGATGACTTATCTCCGTCCCGACGCCAAGAGCCAGGTTACTATTGAATACGATGATAACGGCAAACCGGTACGCATTGATACGATTGTGGTTTCTACCCAGCATGACGAGTTTGTAACTCCGGCTGATTCTTCCAAAGAAGCTCAGTTGAAGGCTGACGAAGAGATGTTGGCTAAGATTCGTCAGGATGTGATTGAAATCCTGATGCCACGTGTCATTGCCGAAATTCATAATGAAGAAGTATTGGCTTTGTTCAATGACCAGATAGTTTATCATGTGAACCCTACAGGTAAGTTTGTGATCGGCGGTCCTCATGGAGATACCGGTTTGACAGGCCGTAAGATTATTGTGGATACATACGGTGGAAAAGGTGCTCACGGTGGTGGGGCGTTCTCAGGAAAGGACCCCAGTAAGGTAGACCGCAGTGCTGCTTATGCAGCACGCCATATCGCAAAGAATATGGTTGCTGCCGGTGTTGCCGATGAAATGCTGGTGCAGGTGTCATACGCCATTGGTGTGGCCCGTCCTATCAATATCTATGTAAATACGTACGGCCGCAGCAATGTGAAACTGAGCGACGGAGAGATTGCTAAGAAAATAGACCAACTGTTCGATCTGCGTCCGAAAGCCATTGAAGAGCGTTTGAAACTGCGTAATCCTATTTATGAGGAAACCGCTTCTTACGGTCACATGGGACGTGAGCCGAAAGTAGTGACCAAGACATACGAATCCATGTATCATGAAGCAAAGACGCTGGAAGTGGAACTATTCACTTGGGAGAAGTTGGATTATGTGGATAAGATAAAGGAAGCGTTCGGTTTGTAAGAAACGGATTCGAATATGGTGATGTATACGGGCGAATTCAATTCGTTCCTGCGGCAATGAGCATCATTGACTGACAGGGGAGGATTGGATCCGCCCGAAAACATAAGGATTTATATGAATGATATAAAGAATGTATGTGTATATAGTGCCTCCAGCACAAAGATAGCAAAGGTGTATTTTGATGTAGCGGAAGAATTAGGACGTCTTTTGGCTGAAAAGAAAATCAATCTGATAAACGGGGCAGGTTGTATCGGCTTGATGGCGGCTACTTCGGATGCGGTATTGTCCGCAGGTGGTACGGTAACAGGGGTAATCCCTCATTTTATGGTAGAACAGGGATGGCATCATACAGGATTAACCCGGCTGATTGAAACAGAAACCATGCATGAGCGTAAACGGATGATGGCCGATTTATCCGATGGCGTCATTGCATTGCCCGGAGGTTGCGGCACATTGGAGGAATTGCTTGAAATCATCACCTGGAAGCAGCTGGGACTTTATCTTAATCCGATAATCATCTTGAATATCAATGGATTCTATGACTCTTTGCTTGAAATGCTGCAAAGGGCGGTGGACGAGAACTTATGCGTAAAGAACATGCTGCTATCTGGAAAGTGGCTTCAACAGCCGAAGAAGCAATAAATTTGCTTTATACAACGCCTGTTTGGAGCAAAGAAATACGTAAATTTGCAGCGATATGAGTGAAACCTGCCATCCCGGAATAGCGTATATTCTCCAACTTTATACGGAAGAGCAGAGCCGTGTTGATACGGCTTTGACACACAACGTGTGTCATACGTCCAAGGAAGACGGGATGAGAGGAATGGAGTTGCCCTATCAACTGCGTTCGGACTGGATGGTGACCAGCGTGTTGTTTCTTTGTTTTATTCTGGTATCATACGTGCTGGCACATGGCAAGAAACACCTTGAACAGCAATTTAAGAATTTTGCTTTGTCTAAAGAGCGTGCCAGTTTGTTTGATGATACTACTGCATCTGATGTGCGTTATACATTGGTGCTGATATTGCAAACCTGTATATTATCCGGTTTTTGTGTGTACGATTATTTTTCTGATCACGACCTGCTCCTTTTCCGTACGGTTCCTCATTATTTATTGCTAAGTATTTACATTGGTTATATAGTTTTTTTCTTTGTCATCAAATGGATTCTTTATAGCTTTGTAAATTGGATTTTCTTTAACAAAACACGCAATATTATTTGGCTGGAATCTTACTTTAATGTTGTAATTGGGGCCGGATTTTTACTTTTTCCAATTGTACTTTTGATTGTGTATTTCGATCTGTCACCACAAATTGCTCCTTATTTTATCGGTTTTGTTATAATAATTGCTAAAATTCTGCTGTTTTATAAGTGCTTTAGTAACTTTTTCAACAAATTTCATGGCGCTTTCCATTTAATTCTGTACTTTTGTGCCCTTGAAATACTCCCTGATTTTGTTCTGTGGAAAGGGATTATCTTAGCGAACAACATTTTGGTTTTAAATTTTTAGTACATTGAAAATAAAAAAGTCCTCGTATCTCAGCCGAAGCCGACTTCTGAAAAGTCGCCATATTATGATATTGCTGAGAAGTACGGTGTGAAAATTGATTTCCGCCCGTTCATCAAAGTTGAGAGCTTGTCGGCCAAAGAGTTCAGACAGCAAAAAGTCTCTATTCTTGATCATACCGCTGTGATTTTTACATCGCGGCACGCTATTGACCATTTCTTCAATCTGTGTGCAGAATTGCGTGTTACTGTGCCCGAAACAATGAAATATTTCTGTACGTCCGAAACCATTGCTTTGTACATTCAGAAATATGTTCAGTATCGCAAGCGTAAAGTATTCTTCGGCGCGACCGGTAAATTCGCAGATTTGGTGCCTTCTATCGTAAAGCACAATACGGAAAAATATTTGGTGCCGATGTCTGATGTACACAATGATGAGATCAAAACTTTATTGGATAAAAATAAAATTCAGCATACGGAGGTAGTAATGTATCGTACGGTAAGTATGATTTTACTCCCGAGGAAGAGTTCGATTACGATATGCTGTTGTTTTTCAGTCCTGCAGGAATCAATTCTTTGATGAAGAATTTTCCGGAGTTCGACCAAAAGGAAATTGCGATAGGGTGTTTTGGTCCTGCTACTGCTAAAGCGGTAAAGGATGCCGGATTGCGGTTGGATTTGGAAGCTCCTACTGTAGAGGCTCCGTCCATGACTGCGGCATTGGATATGTTTATCCGCGAGCGCAATAAGGATTAATTTTTAGTTTATATCCCAAAACCGGGGGTTTTGTATCAATAAAGTTGTAACTTTGTGATTCGAAACCTCGGTTTCTTTATTTTAATAAAAGAAAGAAGATTATGGTAGAATATACACTCGGTAAAAAAGAGCGTTTGAATAGTAAGACATTGATTGAGCGTCTTTTTTTTAGGTGGAAGCAAGTCTTTTCCGGCTTTTCCGCTACGTGTGGTGTATATGTCGGTAGAGCCTGTGGAGGAAGATATGGCGGCAGCTTCTATTCTGATTAGTGTGCCCAAGAAGCGGTTTAAACGTGCGGTAAAGCGTAATTTGGTGAAACGTCAGGTACGTGAGGCTTATCGGAAGAACAAGCATTTGTTGCTGGATGCGCTAGCTTCCCGGAACAAAAGACTGATTATCGCCTTTATATGGCTGGATAACCATATTCATTCTTCTGCAGAAGTGGAGGAGAAAGTGAAGAAGTTGCTGTTTCATATAGTGGAAAGATTGGAATGAAAAAGATACTTTCCTATCTGTTGCTGTTGCCCGTTTATTTCTATCGGGGGTACATTTCTCCGATGACTCCTCCTTCATGCCGTTTTGTACCTACCTGTTCGGAATACGCTATTGAGGCTATTAAAAAACACGGACCTTTTAAGGGATTATACCTGGCGGTTCGTCGGATATTGCGTTGTCATCCGTGGGGTGGGTCGGGCTATGATCCGGTTCCGTAAAATCTGTTGTTCCTATGTTGCTGGATATTCATACACATCATAAAGAGGGCATTCCGGGAGAAAATATTCTCAATGTAGAACCCGGACTATTTGAGCCTGCGGAAGGCTGCTACTATTCCATAGGTATTCATCCGTGGAAGGTTTTGGAAACTGAGCCGGAGGATTGGAAACGGCTGGAGGATGCGGCTGGCCATCCATCTGTTTTGGCAATAGGGGAGGCAGGTCTGGATAAGTTGGCTTCGGCTGATATCTTGCTGCAAAAAGAGGTGCTAATCCGACAAATTTTATTGAGTGAGTCAGTAGGAAAGCCGTTGGTGATTCATTGTGTGAAGGCGTTTAATGAGCTGATTGAGTTGAAAAAGCGGTATCGGCCGCAGATGCCCTGGGTGGTACACGGTTTCCGTAATAATTTGAATATTGCCTGTCGGCTGATGCAAGAAGACATTTATTTCTCCTTGGGGGAAAAGTATCAGCTGATGTGCTGCAGAATGTGCCTTTAGAGCGTTTATTGGCCGAAACAGATGAAAGTCCGCTGGATATCCGCACGGTTATCGGGCAAATGGCAGAGGCGAAAGATGTGGCAGTCTCCTTGTTGTGTGATAGAATAAGTGAAAACACACGGAAAATCTTTTTTTCAGCGATAAGAGTTGTTTCTTCAGATAAAGAGTCGTACTTTTGTGGCATTAAAGTATAAATCAAACATTTAAATAGATAATCATTCGATGAATTTTGTAGAAGAATTAACATGGCGTGGAATGGTGCACACGATGATGCCGGGCACCGAGGAGTTATTGGCTAAAGAACAAGTAACAGCTTATCTGGGTATTGATCCTACGGCTGATTCTTTGCATATCGGTCACCTGTGTGGTGTGATGATGCTGCGTCATTTCCAGCGTTGCGGTCACAAGCCGTTGGCATTGGTGGGCGGTGCGACCGGTATGATTGGTGACCCTTCCGGCAAATCGCAGGAACGTAATCTGCTGACTGAAGAAACATTGCGTCACAATGTGGCTTGTATCAAGAAACAGTTGGCTAAGTTCCTTGACTTTGAGAGCGATGCTCCTAACAAAGCCGAATTGGTGAACAATTACGACTGGATGAAGGACTTTACTTTCCTTGATTTCGCCCGTGAGATAGGTAAGCATATCACCGTAAATTATATGATGGCTAAGGATTCTGTACAGAACGTTTGAACGGTGAGGCTCGTGACGGTTTGTCATTTACAGAATTTACTTACCAGCTGTTGCAGGGATACGATTTCTTGCATCTTTATGAAACAAAGGGCTGCAAACTTCAGATGGGTGGTTCGGACCAATGGGGTAATATTACTACCGGGGCCGAGCTGATTCGTCGTACCAATGGCGGTGAAGTGTTTGCATTGACTTGTCCGTTGATTACAAAAGCTGATGGTGGTAAGTTCGGTAAGACTGAATCTGGTAATATTTGGTTGGACCCCCGTTATACTTCTCCTTATAAGTCTATCAGTCTGGTTGAATGTAAGTGACGAGGATGCCGCACGTTATATAAAGATTTTCACGTCACTGAGTCAGGAAGAAGTGGAAGCATTGACAGCAGAACATGCTGAAGCTCCGCATCTGCGTGTATTGCAGAAGCGTCTGGCTAAGGAAGTGACTGTGATGGTTCATTCGGAAGAAGATTATAATGCGGCTGTTGAGGCATCAGGCATTCTGTTTGGTAACGCCACTTCCGAAGCATTGAAAAAACTGGATGAAGACACGTTGCTGGCAGTGTTCGAAGGTGTTCCTCAGTTTGAAGTGTCCAAGGATGTATTGGCCGAAGGGGTGAAAGCAGTAGACCTGTTTGTTGATAATGCCGCTGTTTTCGCTTCAAAAGGTGAAATGCGTAAGCTTGTACAGGGCGGTGGTGTTTCGTTGAATAAGGAGAAATTAAATGCCTTTGACCAGGTAATTACAACTGCTGATCTGCTGGACGGAAAATACCTGCTGGTTCAGCGCGGGAAGAAGAATTATTATTTGGTGATTGCCAAATAAGAAAAAAGAGAATTTCTTTTATAGATAAAAATAAAAACCGGAAGGAGAAATGATAGGTTTTCTTCTTCCGGTTTTTTGTATCTTTTTTCTCCTTATTTCCCGTCTATCTCTTTCAACAACTCGTCTACCGCAGCTTTCAACTGGGTATCTTCACCTTTCACTACTGTTTCCGGTGAGTTAGCCACTTTGATATCCGGCTCCAGTTGTGAGTTTTCCAGATAGCTTCCATCCGGCAAGCGATAGCCGATAACAGGAATGCCGAATACCAGTGTCGGATCTTGCAATGTTTCCCAAGATACGCTGGTCATGGTTCCCGGTACAGGCATACCTACCAGTTTGCCTATTTTTTGATGGCTATATACCATGGAGTGCCATGTGCGTTGCTGTAGTTAGCCTCGCACTGCACCATGATACTCGGTTTGTTCCAACGGCGGCTGGGCATATCGCAAGCTTCACGTCCACGAACTACTTGTGTAAAGTATTTCTTTCCGCTGAATAGAATCTCGATATCCTCGTGCAGACGTCCTCCGCCATTGAAACGGGTATCGATGACGATACCTTCACGGTTATTGTACTTGCCCAGAATATCTGAATAAACGGAACGGAAGCTGTCATCTCCCATGGATTCAATGTGCACGTATCCCAAACGGCCGTTCGACCATTTGTCTACATCGGCTGCCCGTTGTTTTACCCAGCGTGCGTAAAGTAAGTCATTCAAAACACCATTGCTGATAGGAACAACTACTTCTTCCCAACGTTCTTTGGTCTGCGGGTTATAAAGCGTAACCAGTGTTTTCTTTCTGGCTTTACCGTTCAACAGAACAGAGTAATCGCTTTCGGGAGTGATTTCCTGACCGTCGATCTTTTCAATGATATCTCCGGCTTTCACTTTGGAACGGGCGTGGTCGAAGGGGCCTTTTTCCACTACCTCAGAAATCAACAGACCTTTGCCATTATGATTCCAGTCATACAATAATCCTAAGGTAGCGGTGGCATCTCCTTTCAGGCGCGGACGGTAACGTCCTCCTGTGTGTGAAACGTTCAGTTCGCCCAGATATTCGCTCAACAACTCCGCAAAGTCATAATTATTATTGATATGCGGCAGGAACTTGCGATAGGCTTTGGTCATAGTATCCCAGTCTATTCCGTGCATGTTCAGGTTGTAGAAGCGTTTTTGTTCTTGTTTGTATACGTGGTTGAACATATAGTCACGTTCGGCTGCGAGGTCCATCTTCACGTGGGCTTGATAGCTGATGGGTTTCAAGCTTTCAGAATTAGTACCCATTTTCTGCATCGTGTTGCTACCTAGCAAGAATAAGTTCTTTCCATCCTTGTCCATTTCCATGTTGGCCCATCCGGCATCCATTTTATGGAGTAACTTGGTGTCTTTCTTGCGCAGATTCATTTTCCACAGGTCATAGCCGCCTTCGAAGGCAGAGAGGTAATATAAGGTTTCACCGTCTTTTGTGATAATGGCGCTCCCCAAATCGGAAGAGTTGGGAGTAAGGCGTACGATGCGGTCCTCGATGTTGTTCAGTTCCACCACGATGTCCTTTACTTTTTCCTCTTTCTTCTCTTCGGATTTTTCTTTGTTATCACCTTTCTTTTTACCGTTTTTCTTGGTTTCGGTTGTGTTCTTTTGTTCTTTTTCCAGTTCTTTTTGCAATTCGTAATCTTCTTTGCTCAGGCGGAACTTGTCATACGCATCTTGGTTCATAAATACCAGCATCACATCGTTTAGTGATCCCCATGAAGCATGGGCACGCATACCATAACGTTCGGTAATGAATAAAATGGCATTACCATCTAGTACCCAGCGGGGGGAGCCACTGGTATAGCCGCTATTGGTCAGATTGATAATTTTTCCTCCTTGTGCATTCACCATACCTATATCGGAATATGGATCATGCCGGTTTCCGATAAATTCCAATGTGAACCATTTGCCATCCGGTGACCATGAATAGTCAAAGCCACCGCCGGTGCTGAACCAGGTGGAGCCGTCAGTGACCTGACGTACCTTTTTGGTTTCCAGATTAAGCACCATCAACCGGTTACGGTCTTCTATAAAGGCTAGTTCCTTCCCGTCCGGCGAGAATTGCGGATAGGTACGTTCTGTCTTGTCCGAAGGCAGGAGTACTTCTTCTTCAATGGTAGTCGCATTGGGGAAGTTAGCTTCCTCCTTACGTGCAATCTTGGCCATGTAAAGTTCCCAGTTTCCGTTGCGTTCACTGGCGTACGCTAAAGTACGGTTGTCCGGTGAGAAAGTAAGTCCTGCTTCACGGGCAGGGGTATGTGTGATTTGCTTGGTAGTATTATAATCGGCAGAAGTGACGAATACTTCACCTCGTACAATGAAAGCAATTTGTTTGCCGTCCGGTGATACGGTAGCTGAGGTCGCTCCATTACTGAAATTCAGATCCGCTATTGTATTTTGGTCATCACGGGTGATATCGATCTTGACTTTCTGCGGTTTATCTCCTTGTTTTTGAGTGTATATTTCTCCATCATACGTATAACAGAGAGTGCCGTTGCTACCCATTGACAGGAAGCGGACCGGATGAGTCTTGAAGTTGGTGACCGTTTCCAATGATTGAGGACTACTTATTGGAAAGGAATATACGTTGAATGTACCGCCGTTTCGTTCGCTCAGGAAATAAACGGTTTGTCCGTCGGGTGCAAATACAGGGTTACGGTCTTCGCCTGCATGGGCGGTCAGGTTGGTATGCTTGCCGTTTTCCGAATTATATAACCATACGTCACGGGTGATGGACGAGGTGTGGTGTTTGCGCCATTCGTCTTCAAAACCTTTGCGGTCTTGGTAGAGAAATGTTTTTCCTGATTTGTCAAAGCAGACCATTTCTGCGGGAGTACCCAGCACCTGTTCGGTACGTCCGCCGGTTACAGGGACTTTGTATAGTTCTGTCATAGCTGAGGTAGGGAACAAGGCACTGTTGGCAGGGTCTTGGATGGAGGCCGAGAACAGGATATAGTTGCCGTCGGTGGTGAAGGTTGACGGTATTTCGGAAGCCGAATGGGTGGTAAGACGCCGGGCTGCTCCGCCATCGGCCGACATGACAAACAGGTCGAAATTACCATTGCGGTCACTGGCGAAGGCAATTTGTTTACTATCCGGTGACCAGATGGGGTTACACTCATATGAGGCTTGCGTAGTGAGTTGGGTGGCAGTTCCTCCGTTGGAGGGTACTTTATAGATATCTCCTTTATAACAGAATGCAATTTCCGTGCCGTCGGGGGAAATTTGCACGTCACGCAGCCATAAAGGTGTAGCTGCATAACTGCTTGCTGCAACAAGGCTTAAAGCAAGGCAAGTTAGAAGTTTTTTTCATGTATTTATTTCTTTTAGTTTGTACGCAAAGTTAAGCATTTGCACTTTATTGCAAAAAAAAGTGCGAAAATATTTGGACTATATTGCAGGAAAAACGTATCTTTGCACCGCTTTCCAAGGAAAGCACATAATGATTGGACTATGGTGTAATGGTAGCACAACAGGTTTTGGTTCTGTTTGTCCAAGTTCGAATCTTGGTAGTCCAACAATTTTCAATCCGAAATGAAACAAAAGCCCGTTAAACATATAGTTTGACGGGTTTTTTTCGTATCCGGTCGTCACAGTTTTAAAAATAGCCCTATAATCAGGCCAATTGGATGCCAACAATTTGCTCTCATTGCTTTGGGTGACTTGTCTGAGTAAGAACAAAGATACAAAAATAAAAGTCTAAGTGTTTAAGATATTGTTTTTATAAAAAAGTTAGAGCCATTCTCCTTTTATACTACAGATTTATTTTTGAAATTTCTCCTGTTTTTGTTGTTTGATTCATATTTGCTTTTCTCTTCTATATTTAAAGAATGCGGTATCTGTCTATATTAAAGTAAAAATAAGAATGAATAGGGTACTGAATATCGGGAATATGACAAATAAAAATAGTTACAATATCTACATATCTCTTGGCAAGAGATCTATAAAGTATATTGCAAAAATACGTAAATTACTGGTAATAAGCAATAAAAAACAACGATAATTCTATATTAAAGAAATAAAAAGTTATGATAATCAAAGTTTATATATGTATTTGGTGAAGGATATTTATTTTATAACTATCTGTATTTCAGTGTATTAATCATGAAGAGTATATCTCTTGCCAAGAGATATATCGTAACGTAGCATGAATTGATATAAATTATAGATATAATGAAGTTAAAAAATTATGCAATCTTGCTTTCTTTCCTGCTTGGTGGAAGTGCATTTGTGAAGGCGCAGGATATCGCGTTGAAGAGCAATATCCTTTATGACGCCTCAGGCACTATCAATTTGGGTGCTGAGGTTGGTCTTGCCCCCAGATGGACGCTTGATGTATCAGGCAACTATAATGGGTGGGTCCGTTCGCATGGTCGTACGTGGAAACATTGGATGTTGCAACCTGAGGCACGTTATTGGTTCTGTGATCGTTTTACTGGTCATTTTGTGGGCGTTCATGCTCACGGTGGACAATACAATGTGGGTAACCTGAAGAATGACATTTCGTTTTTGGGTAGTGATTTGTCCAAACTTTCTGATCGTCGTTATCAAGGATGGTTTGTAGGTGCCGGTATTGCTTACGGTTATTCGTGGATTCTTTCCCGCTACTGGAACGTGGAGGCCGAAATCGGTGTGGGTTATGCCTATACCCGTTTCGATGCCTATCCCTGTGCCGATTGCGGCACCAAACTGATTGATGGCAAATCCCATCACTATGTAGGCCCTACAAAGGTCGCACTAAACCTGATCTACGTATTTTAAAAGATACTGCTTATGAAGAAATTACTATGTATACTTCTTTTGTTATTTTGCATAATAGGAATAAACAGCCAGACTATTCTGACGTTGGGACGTGTAAAAGTAGACGGTCTGAATATTGCTCGTAGCGGTGAGAATCTGCTTGTGTCAATGAATATTGATGTGGCAGGTATTGATATGCCGTCTTCCCGTGAAGTATCTTTTGCTCCTGTGCTCCGTGCGGAGAATAATGAATTGTTTCTTTCTCCTGTAGTGCTGGCAGGTCGTAACCGTTATTATTTCCATTTACGCAATGATGCTGCTCCAGGTGTGGGTATTTCACTGTTTCGTGCCGGTCATGACCGGGTAATTCATTATAGCGCCATGGTGCCATATGCTGAATGGATGGCCGACGCTACTCTTGAGCTTGGCGATGAGGTGTGTGGTTGTTTGTGCGAGGTACTTTTGTCCGACCGTTCGCCGTTGACTACGCTGGATTTTCACCCGAAGATTTTCTCTCCGATCTTTGTTTATTGTGTTCCGAAAGCAGAGGAGCTGAAAACCCGTGAACTGAAAGGTTCCGCTTATATTGATTTTCCAGTGAACCGCACGGAAATTTACGAGGATTACCGTCGTAATCCGATAGAACTTGCTAAGATCCGTGCCACGATAGACACCGTGCGCAATGATGCTGATACCCGCATCACTTCTATCCGCATTAAGGGCTATGCTTCTCCTGAGGGTAGTTATGCCAATAACACCCGCCTTGCCCAAGGACGTACGGAAACATTGAAGGATTATGTACAGCGTTTGTATAATTTCCCGTCTGGTGTCATGGCTACAGACTACGAGCCTGAGGACTGGGCAGGACTGGAGCGTTATTTGAAAACTTGTACACTTCCGGATCGTTATGGCATTTTGGAGTTGGTGCACAGCGGTGGTGATCCGGATGCACGTGAACAGAAAATCAAGGCGCGTTATCCCCGGGACTATCAGTTTCTGCTTCGTGAGGTCTATCCCGGTCTTCGTCACTCGGACTATACGGTGGAATATGTAGTCCGTGCTTATACTGATATAGAAGAGGCGCGTCGCATTTGGCGTACTGCCCCGGGTAAGTTGAGTTTGAATGAATTTTATCGTGTGGCGGAGAGCTATCCGGCAGGCAGTGACGAGTATAATGAGGTGTTCGAAACCATGGTTCGTCTCTATCCTGATGATGCTACGGCAAATCTGAACGCTTCCAATGTGGCGATGTCTCGCGGTGATCTTGTTTCGGCGCGTAAGTATGTGGCAAAGGCAGGCGGCACGCCTGAGGCGGTATATGCGCGCGGTGTACTTGCCGGACTGGACAAAGACTATGTACAGGCACGCCGCTTGTTGTCGCAGGCACAAAGCATGGGTGTGAAAGAGGCTGCCGATGCACTGGAACAGATTAACAAATTGATAAGAAGTAATAATAAGAAAATAAGGAATCAATATGAAAAAGTTTAGTAAGATTTTGATGTCCGGGCTTGCAGCATTGTGTTTGTGGGCATGCTCAGATGAGGCAAATGTGTCTCAGCCGGCCAATGCTGAGAATGATGTATATGTGGAATTCGGGGTGCAACTGATGCAGGGAAGCAGTTCAAGGAGCACGACAACAGATGGTGAGGATGGAAACGGAAGCAATTCTACTGGCGGTGCTGAAGTGGGCAAGAATTATGAGAATAGTGTCAAGGAGATATTGTTGGTGCTGACAAAGGCTGACGGATCTCTCATTGTCAGTCAACGTCTGGATGTGGAACCTAAAGAGGATGGAAAATACCCCAGACTTGTGACAACTTTGGACAGAAGTGCATTGGAGACATACAAAACAGGAGAGATTTACGCTTATGCTTTCTGTAATCCCATTTCTTCTATCAATATCAATGATCTGACCCATAGTATTCATACGCTGTCGGATGAACCTGAATTATTAACAGACAACGATGAAATCTGGAAAAAAGACGCTTTCCTGATGTCTAACCACAATTTGGTGAAAGTGGCAAATTCTACCCCGAATACGATTTGGAACTGGGAACAATATACTGAGTCCAATCGTCTTTCTCTGGGTACCATCTCGGTGGAACGTGCTTGCGCACGTTTTGATTTCAAAGCGAGCAGCTATCCCACTACAGAGGCTACTAACACTTATGTGCTGGAGAGCACCAATGGCGTCAAAGTCCTGCTGACTGATATGGTAATGGTCAATATCAGCAAGAGTTTCTATCATCTGCGCCGGGTGTCTGCTAACGGACTTGCGGATGATATAGACTTGTGTGGACAGGAAACTTCAAACAACTATGTGGTGGACACGGATGCAAGGGAAAAGAACGGTAATGTCGGAGAAACTTATAAAGGTAACTATTTTTATAATAACTTTTTTGCTAGATCGGTAGCTGAATGGGAAAATAAATTCACAAAGATATCTTCTTTGACCGAAGAAGACAATGACGAATCTTGGAACACAGGCAATCGCAACGGATACAAAATTTGGCGTTATGCAACCGAGAATACCATCCCTGCTCCTAACAGTAATCAGAAAAACGGTATCTCTACCGGTGTGATTTTCAAGGGAAAACTACAATTTAACAAGTCAACTTATGGCGTAACCGGTGATCAGCCATTTTTGTATATAACAATGTGTTGTATGGTACTTGGGAGAAAGTGAAAGATGTGGCTAATGCTGCCAACGCAGATGAGAGCCTGAGAGCCGCTTATGCCCAAATAGGGGAAACACCCGCTGCCGATGCTGAATTTGGCAAAGCAGGATTCACTGTTTTACGCCCGAACGGAAGCGGTGACTATGAAATGTATTATTGCTATTGGAACCGTCATAATGACAATAATGATCCTAACCTGATGGGACCGATGGAGTTCGCTGTGGTGCGCAACAATGTGTACAAACTGATGGTGAACAAAATTAACGGCTATGGTCATCCTACCTCGCCGGGTCCTAAAGATGATCCCGATCCGTTCGATCCGAACAATCCGGATGAACGAAATGACCTCTACATCGAAGTAACCGTAGAAGTGCGTCCTTGGGTGGTCCGCATAAATGACATAGAGTTCTAAATAAGTACTTATTATACCCTATTAAACAATGAATAAGACAACAAGATTCATACATACATTAAGATTGCCGGGCATGGTGCTTTGCACCGTGCTGGCGGTAGCTGCATTGTTGTCCTCCTGCCATGGCATATACAATGATCTGGAACCCTGCTCGCAAGGTGTCCGTTTGCGTTTTGTCTATGACTATAATATGGAGTATGCCAATGCATTCCATTCGCAGGTGGACTGTCTGGTTCTGTTGGTCTATGACGAACAGGGCAACTACCTGGTTACTTATATCGGTACAGGTGACGAACTGAAAGATGAGAATTACCGCATGACCCTCGATTTGGAGAAAGGTAGTTATCATTTCATTGCATACGGCGGGCTGACTTGTCCGAAAACCTCTTTTTCGTTCAAGGCGGTTCCCGGCATCGGTTCAATCATGCAGGATTTGCGTGTAGAGATGCATAATGCCGGACGTGTTTCGGAAACCGATCTGCATCCCTTGTTCCACGGCTCGCTGGACATGAGTGTGGACAATGGCGCTTACGAGGAAGCGACTGTGTACCTGATGAAGAACACCAACAACATCCGTGTGGTGCTTCAGCAGATGAACGGCGGCGAGGTGGACGACAAGAACTTTACTTTCCGTATTACGGATGACAACACCTTGTTTGCTCCCGATAACAGTCTGATAAGCAATGGCGGACAAGTCTATGCTCCATGGGCACAAGGCAACGTACAGTGGGAGTGACAGAAGAAGGTGATGAAACAGTGACAGTGGCATACGCCGAGTTTTCTACCTCGCGACTGGTTGCCGGCAATCATACGCGCCTGACCATCACCCGTAATAGTGACAATGCGCAGGTACTGAACATTCCGCTGAACGAGTATCTGCTGCTACTGAAGAGTGATCACTTCGACAAAATGGGTGATCAGGAATTCCTGGACCGTGAAAATAACTGGTCATTGATATTTTTCTTGGATAATAATCACAATTGGATACGTACCCATATTGTTGTCAATGATGGATAGTAAGAATTAATGATGCAGAATTATGAGAATAAAGGATTGGGGATATACCGTGGCCGTGCTGGGCGTCTGCTTCCTCCTGATGTGCGGATGTGACAGCAGAAGTGATGAGGGGCTTTCGTTATCTAACGGGCCTGATGCGGTCTATCTGGATATCAATGTCGCCCTGAGAGATGCTTCCGCATCCGGACGTCTGTTTCCGGACGTGCGGAGGAAGAAATGTATGGTGAGGTGACGGAAGCCGAGAAGATGCATACGCTGCGTGTCATTCTGGTTCGTCCGGATGGCAGGGTGGAACATAATGTCTATCTTGATTTGAAGAATGCTTCTGTGAGCGACCGGTATGGAAAAATCCGCCTGAAGGTGCAGGGCAATGAGGAAAAGACTATTTACCTGCTGGGTAACGAGGGGAGTGCTTCGGTGGAACTTCCCGCTGTGGAGGGTGAGGTGTCTCGGGTATCCAAAGCTTGGGGCGACTTTAAACCCGGAGACAAATTTCTTGCCAAGGAGCAGATGGCAGGGCTTGTGTTGTCGTTTGACAATGTGGGGGCTTTCGATAAAACTCACCCGCTACCTATGAGCGAATGTCATACGGTGATGCTGGATGACGAAGGTCTGGAACCTGACAATGGGGAGCAGGGACAGACCGGTGAAGAGGGTGAGAAAGTGGTACTGAAAAAGAAGGAGATCACATTGAAACTTACCCGTGCTGCCGTAAAATTCACGTATGAGATAACGAACAAGAGTAGCCGGGATTACTGGTTGAGTGTAATCAGAATAGATAAGTCGGCTTCTCATGAATATCTTCTGCCTAATGGTATGACGTACGATGATGCGGAAAATGTGACTGATTTCCAAGTACCGGCAGCTAAATATACACCGTTTAATCAGCTATACAAGGAGAATAAGAAATTGACAGCAAAATCAACGGAGCCGGTCAAACTACCTTCATTCTACCTGTCGGAAGGAAAGTATGAGAATGCCAATGACACATATTCAGATAATACGAATGGCAATAATTATAAGACTTCCTACAAGACCGCTATTACGCTGGATACAAAGGATAATAGTGGTGAGGTGTTAGGCGACAGGGTCGGAAACACTTCCTTCGGGGAGTTCACCTTGGAAAGTTTCTTTCCGAATCTTTCTGCTTTGCCTCGCAATACCCATGTGGTGGTGCGCATCACCATCAATGATGCGAATGACATATCATGGCAGGTGGATTTGCGTCCATACGGCGAAGTGGTACTTGAACCTGAATTTGGAATATAATGAAAATAAGGAGAAGAGAATGATGAAAAATAAAGCGATGCGTTGTGTTTGGTTGGTATGCGGTCTGTTGATGCTTGCCGTTACCTCGTGCAAGGACGATCTGCTGTACACGGACGGGGAACCTATTCCCGAAGGAGAAACCACAATAATAGCACAGGTGGACTTCCGGCCACTGGTGGAGGGGCTTGCGGGCAAATCGCGTACGGCGGGTGATGCTATCAAGTCCATTCAGGATTTGTGTGTGTTGTTGTATGACACGGAAGGAAATTTTGTAGAGGGACATTCGTTGGAATCGATAAGCAATGCAAACCCGACTGATGGACAGTTTTATGTGAATGAGGTAACACGCAAGGATGGGGATGCACCTGATGGTGGCACTATAGCCGAAACGAAAACCCCACAAGCGAATCTCAAATTGACCATTCCTTACGGACGTTATTACATCTATGCGGTAGCCAATATGGGAGAGGACTTTAAGAAGGCGGTTCAGGCGCATGGGAAGGAAAATGGTGCTGCAGAGGAGGTTGCAAGTATAAGACAGCTATTGCAACGAAAGAAGGATTAAAAGCATTTCTCTTACTTGGGATGTTGCTGATGTGGCTAAGAACAGTCAGATGTTCGGTCATTTCACCATAGTGGGGCAAGAGAATAACAGTGAATTGATCACTATCAATAAAAAGGGCATGAAGTTGCATTCCTGGATACGCCGTGCAGCTTCCAAGGTAACGATTGCATACGATGGCAGTAAACTGGAAGAGGGTGTTTTCATTTATTTGAAATCGGTGACCATAAAGGACATCCCGCAGAATTGTTGTCTGGGACAGGATAATCCTGCAGTTCCGGAAAACTATCAACCGAAGGATAGGGACGAAGGAGTAAAGCTTGATTTGATAAAAAATGGTGAAACCATAAAATATTATGAAGGTGACACCGAGCCGACTATAAGTGATTTTAAGGAAACATACGAAGCCCGTATTACGAAGGGGAAACCTCTATTCGGCAGTAAAGAACAGGGTGAAAACGCATATCATCCCAAAAAGTTGGCGGATGTGCATACCGAAATTACCAACGCTCTTTATTTTTATGAGAATATGCAGGGTAAGGGTAAAGAAGGTACTCCTAGTGATAAACGTCAGGTGGTTGCAAATACCCTTAATAAGACCGAACCGACCTATCCTAACGGAGGTCAAGAGAACAATGAAGCATGGAAAGATGCCAAGCCATACGGAACCTATATAGAAGTGGATGCTTTTTATGTTTCTATCAATGATAAGAAAGTGGGTAGAGGTCCTATCAAGTACCGCTTTATGTTAGGAAAAGATGTGATAACCGATTATAATGCGGAGCGTAACCATCACTACAAACTGACTTTGAAGTTCAAGGGATATGCCAATGATGCAGACTGGCATATAGAGTATGAAGAACCGGAGCCGGGTATCGAGGTTCCGAATCCTTATTATATCTCTTATCTTTATAACCGTACGATGAATCTTCCGGTAAAGATTAATACGGGAGGAGGTACACTTACGTCTTTAAAAGCTGAGATTCTCACGAATAATTGGGCACCGTATGGAACACTTCCTTTGGCGAAAGGTGGGTTGGATTATGCCAGACAATATGATTATGCTGAAAATCCAAGTAACTCATCGCTAAATCAACCATGGAATGGATTTCTTTCACTTCGTAAAACTGCTGCCAGAGTTCTAGCTTGTAATCAAGAAGGGAATGCTAAGGATCAGGTACCCTCCGGTCTACCAGAAGGAGCAATGGTAAATATCAGTAGCAATAAGGACTATTATGAGACAACAAATAAAGGAGTTCGTAAATATGTAGTGGGAAATGGAACACATGAGGAAGCAGACGGTAATTACAGTATAACTGAAAATGACGATCATTTACTTGCTTCTATTCCTTTATATACTCGCGCCAAACAGATGCATATTAAAACGGGTTATACAGGAAATAATCCGTATGTGGCTTATCAGCGGCATGCAAAAGTTAAAATTACCGCTACGGTAAAAGTGTCAGACATAGAACATACACTTGAAGAAACTGTCGATATATATCAAGTACGAAGACTTGTGAATCCCAAAGGCATTTATAGAAGCAATAACAAAAATGAGCCTTTTCATGTAACTTTATTGCGATTGCCAAGGGAAAATGCAACAGAGTTTATTCCTTTTTCATCCGAAGGACCTTGGAAAGCGTATGTTGTAAATGCACAAACAGAGGCTGATAGAGGAGATCCCCCTTATACAGATCCTAATCGTGGATTTATCAGTCTTTCTGTTTCAGATACAGAAAATACAAGTCAGGATGAAAAGGGGGTTATACATGGTGTTACTGGTTCGGATATTAAATTTGATATTAATTTTAATGGAACAATAGCAGCGGATGCCCCCAATAGGAATGCGATAGTGCGTGTGGAATATCATAATTACACCTGCGAACATCTTATTTTCGTGCACCAAGGAAACCGGCCGCAGAAGTTGTTATCCGACAAGCGGCATGGCATGTGTCGAATCTGGTCAGCAAGAATAGGGAAGCTTCTAATCCGTTGGATGAAGGCTCTTTGTTTAAATATAAAAATCTTGATCAGCCTATTGCTGCAAAGAATCAGTATTCCAGTAAGATTCCAATGATAGATGTAACCTCCAAGGATTTCCCTGATCCTGTATCAAATCAGAATAGGTATGAATTGGTAGGTGGTGAAATCAAGAAGTGGATGGAGATAACAAATCAGCCTGCAAATAATAAAGAGGCTTCTTGGGGGCTTGACTTGACGAGTACTCGTATTGCTCAAATAGAGGATTATGAGGCATTGTTTGAAAACGAAATGATTGCGCAAGGTTATGGTGTGCTTTATGGGGATGAATCTACGGAACCCAAAACAAACATTGTGGATGCATACGGATATCAAGAAGATCAAGCATATTACTTCGGTGGAAGTGCTATAAAAGACCGTGGAATACGTGGATGCTTTGTTTATAATAGAAATACGGGTAATCATATCTTTCTTCCGGTGGGGGCTTCCGGATATGGTCATAGAAAAGCTAAAGAAGGAAATGGAGTTCTGCGTTATTCTTGCGGGCAAACTCAGATATTCCCAACGAATCCTAATGGATTCTATACTGATGCATCTACCGCTCCGTTATTTTATGACCTCTATATGCGGCCCGGTGCTATTTATTGGACAGAGGATGTTACTGGAACAGGAACATGGGGAACGACTGTAGGTTGGGATATTAATTATTTTACATTTGACTTTAACAGAATATATGAGGCTAATGTGTTTAATGGAAATAACAGTGACGCCTGCTTCATCCGTTGCGTAGAAGATCCAAATTAGTTTCTTTTTAGGCAAATATAAACAGAACAATCGATCCAAAGTTGCTGGAACTTGGATTCGATTGTCCTGTATGTTGTTCATGTACGTGCGTGAATGTTTGCAAATATTTCTGGTGACGCTCTTCTCTTAAAGTTTCATTTTCTGCTGCCACTGCTACCACCCTATGTGTAGGGTGTTCTTGAAAACTACCGGGATTAACGATGCAGCACATTTACAATTTCCACCACATACATCTTGTGAAAACCACCGTGCGATTCCCCGTACCATCGGTCTGTAATGCTCTTGTCGATAAAGTTTCTGGGCTTGATCAGGTCGGCATACAATTTCTTGCATTCAAAAGTCAGCCGCGCCTGCTCAAAAATAATGCTCCCGTTCTCGGTGAACAAGGGAGATAGTCCTGTCGCTTTTACTTTATCCATGTCACGTCCCGATTTGGAACCGCATATTTTATGCACTTCTTTATGCTCTTCACCTAGAAAAGAGAGAGTGAGATAGTCATTCTGCTCTATAAAGTCGAATGTATAACGCTCGGGGCGGATAAAGATAAAGGCTACCGGACGGTTCCATAGAAATCCTGTACCTCCCCAGTTTGCCGTCATAGTGTTGAATTTGTCTTTGGTACCGGCAGTTACCAACATCCATTCCTTGCTGATTGTTTCGAACAGATTGTCAGTCAGTTCGTTTACTTTTATTTCTTTCATTGTTTCCGTATTTTTAGCTAGTACAAAGATATAATTTTTTCTTTTACTGTTTCAGATTAAATTTGCTAATTATTATCTTTGCGAGAAATATTAATTTAAAAAAAGAAAGGACGATACAGTGGTAAATGATGTAGTTTTAACCCCGATGATGAAGCAGTTTTTTGAGTTGAAGGCAAAGCATCCCGATGCGATTATGCTATTCAGGTGCGGGGATTTTTATGAAACTTATTCAGAAGACGCTATTGTTGCCTCAGAGATTTTGGGTATTACGCTGACCAAGCGGGCCAATGGACAGGCAAAGAGCGTAGAAATGGCCGGCTTTCCTTTCCATGCATTGGACACGTATTTGCCCAAGCTGGTACGTGCCGGCAAGCGGGTGGCCATTTGTGACCAATTGGAAGATCCCAAGATGACTAAGAAATTGGTGAAGCGCGGTATCACCGAATTGGTGACCCCGGGTGTAGCATCAATGACAATGTTCTTTCTTACAAAGAAAATAATTTTCTGGCTGCCGTTCATTTTGGGAAAGCTAGTTGTGGTGTGGCCTTCCTTGATATCTCTACCGGTGAATTCCTTACCGCAGAGGGGCCTTTTGACTATATAGACAAGTTATTAAATAATTTCGCCCCCAAAGAGGTGCTTTTCGAACGTGGTAAACGGGGGATGTTTGAAGGAAATTTCGGAAGCAAGTTTTTTACTTTTGAGTTGGATGACTGGGTGTTTAATGAAAGTTCTTCGCGCGAGAAGCTGTTGAAGCACTTTGAGACCAAGAACTTAAAAGGTTTCGGGGTGGAGCATCTTAAGAATGGTATTGTAGCTTCGGGCGCTATTTTGCAATACCTCAATATGACGCAGCATTATCAGATCGGTCATATTACTTCTCTTTCTCGTATAGAGGAAGACCGTTATGTGCGTCTGGATAAGTTCACGGTACGGAGCTTGGAACTCATAGGTAGCATGAATGAGGGCGGAACCAGTCTGCTGGATGTGATCGACCGCACTATCAGCCTATGGGAGCCGTCTGCTAAAACGCTGGGTAGTCTTTCCGTTGAAAGATGAGAAGCCTGTCAATGAGCGTCTGGATGTAGTGGAATACTTCTTCCGCGAGCCGGATTTCAAAGAGTTCATAGAAGAGAAACTACATCTGATAGGAGATTTGGAACGTATTGTTTCGAAAGCTGCCGTAGGACGAATCTCTCCACGCGAGGTGGTGCAACTTAAAGTAGCTTTGCAAGCCATCGAGCCGATTAAGAATGCCTGTTTGAATGCGGATAACGGGAGTCTCCGCCGTATTGGGGAACAACTGAATTTATGTCTGTCTATCCGTGAAAAGATAGCGAAAGAGGTTAAGAATGATCCTCCTTTGCTGGTGAATAAAGGTGGTGTGATAGCAGAGGGGTGAATGCAGAACTGGATGAACTACGGCAGATAGCTTTTTCCGGCAAGGATTATCTGCTTAAAGTACAGCAACGTGAAAGTGAGCTGACCGGCATTCCCAGCTTGAAAATTGCTTATAACAATGTGTTTGGTTACTATATTGAGGTGCGTAACACGCATAAGGACAAGGTACCTGCCGACTGGATCCGTAAACAGACACTGGTGAATGCGGAACGCTATATTACTCAGGAACTGAAAGAATACGAAGAAAAGATCTTGGGTGCCGAAGATAAGATTTTAGTACTTGAAACAAAGCTCTATAACGAATTGGTGATCGCTTTGGCAGAGTTTATTCCCGCCATTCAGATTAATGCCAATCAGATTGCCCGTTTGGACTGCCTGCTGGCTTTTGCGAATGTGGCGAGAGAGAACAATTATATCCGTCCTGTTGTGGAGGACAGTGAGGTGATTGACATCAGGCAAGGCCGTCATCCTGTCATCGAGAAGCAGCTTCCGGTAGGGGAGAAGTATATTGCCAATGATGTCTTTCTGGACTCGGAAACCCAGCAAATCATTATCATTACCGGTCCCAATATGGCGGGTAAGTCGGCTTTGCTACGCCAGACTGCGCTGATTACCTTGTTGGCGCAGATGGGTAGTTTTGTTCCTGCCGAAAGTGCGCGGATCGGTATGGTGGATAAAATATTCACCCGTGTGGGAGCCAGCGATAATATTTCTGTGGGCGAATCTACCTTTATGGTTGAAATGAATGAGGCGGCAAATATTTTGAACAACCTTTCTAGCCGCAGTTTGGTGCTGTTTGATGAGTTGGGGCGCGGAACCTCCACTTATGATGGTATTTCCATTGCTTGGGCTATTGTGGAGCATATTCACGAGCATCCTAAAGCCAAGGCACGTACACTGTTTGCCACTCATTATCATGAGTTGAACGAGATGGAGAAATCTTTCAAGCGCATCAAGAATTATAATGTATCTGTGAAGGAGATAGATAATAAAGTGATTTTTCTGCGCAAACTGGAACGTGGCGGCAGCGAACATTCTTTCGGTATTCATGTGGCAAAGATGGCAGGTATGCCGAAAAGTATTGTGAAGCGTGCCAATGATATTCTGCATCAACTGGAAACGGACAACCGCCAGCAGGGCATTGCCAAGCCTACGGCTGAGATAGCGTCCGGCCGGAGCGGAATGCAGCTCAGCTTCTTCCAGTTGGATGATCCGGTATTGGGTCAGATACGGGATGAGATTCTGAATTTGGATGTCAATAATCTGACCCCTCTTGAAGCATTGAATAAGCTGAATGATATCAAGAAGATAGTAAAAGGCAAATAAATGCCTTCATTTTTCATTAACCATTAATTACTAACCATTAATCATTATCATGAAACACCTACTAACCTTATGGATGTTGGCCTTGTGTCTATGTGTTTCGGCCAAGGAAACATGTCCGAAAGTAATTCCCGCCCTGCAAGAGTGGAAGGGGGGAAGTGGAAAACTCGTATTGCCTGCTGAAGGCAGTATTGTTGTAGCTCCTGCCGATGAGGCGGCACTGAAAAGTGTGGCGACTGTGCTGGCACAGGACTTGAAAGACCTGTTGGATTGGAACTACACCATTAGGACCGGGAAACCGGGAAAGAATGATATTTATCTTTCATTGATGAAACCCGACAAACAATTGGGAGAGGAAGTATGTGCTGACTGCTGGACGCTATGCCGGTATCGAAGCGCCGGCTCGTCAGGGAGCCTTTTGGGGAACCCGGAGTTTGTTGCAGATTCTTTATAATGAAAAAGGACAGTTGCCCAAAGGAGTTGCCCGTGACTGGCCGCAATATCCCAGTCGTGGCTTCATGCTGGATGTGGGCCGCAAGTTCTTCACAATGGATTTCCTGCGGCAATATGTCAAAATACTATCGTTCTATAAACTGAATGAATTTCAGATCCATCTCAATGACAATGGTTTTGTACAGTTCTTTGATAACGACTGGAACAAGACCTACGCTGCTTTCCGCCTGGAGAGTGAACGTTTTCCGGGGCTGACCGCCAAGATGGTTCTTATACCAAGAAAGAATTCACCGACCTGCAACGTCTGGGCATGGAATATGGTGTGAATGTGATTCCGGAGATTGATATTCCGGCTCATTCATTGGCCTTTACACATTATAAACCCGAGATAGGCAGTGATAAATATGGAATGGATCATTTGGATTTATACAAGGAGGAAACCTATCGTTTTGTAGATTCTTTGCTGGATGAGTATCTTTCTGGCGAGAAACCGGTTTTCATAGGTCCCGATGTACATATCGGTACAGACGAGTACAATGCCAAGGAAGCTGAAAAATTCCGCTATTTTACAGACCGGTATCTGAAGTATATAGAGAAATACGGGAAGAATGTCCGTATGTGGGGAGCACTGCGCTGGTTGAAAGGAAACACTCCGGTGAAAGCAGATAATGTGACTATCAATGCCTGGTCATACGACTGGATTGATCCTAATGCTTCTTTGAAAGACGGATATAAGATTATCAATACGTGTGATGCTTATCTTTATATTGTTCCGGCTGCCGGATATTATCGTGATTTCCTGGACACGAAATGGCTGTATGAGCAATGGCGTGTGGGTAAAGTGAATCCTAAGGAAGAGTTGCCTGAAGGAACTCCGGGACTGTTGGGAGGTATGTTTGCCGTATGGAATGACCATTGTGGCAACGGTGTGTCACAACAGGATGTGCATTTCCGTACATTCCCAGCCGCCCAGGTACTGGCCGAGAAAATGTGGAGAGGTAAGAATGAAATGGTTTCTTACGAAGAATTTGAGAAATTGTGCAAACAGATGCCTGAAGCTCCCGGTATCAACCTGCTGGGGCGTGTGCAGGGTGAGGTAGTCTTTCCGGGGCAGAATGAAGAACTGTCTTTGAACGGTACGGACAGCATTGCCACTATGTTGCCGGAAATAGGCTATCCATACGCGGTAGAATTTGAAATAAATCCGGACAAAGAACAAAATATCAACGGTATTTTGTTTAAAGGCCTCATTCCACCGTATATGCCAATTGGGAAAATAAGGGAAAGCTGGCTTTCAGCCGTGACGGCTATACGTTTGTATTCCACGCTGCTACACTGCCTGCCGGAGCATGGACGAAGGTACGCATAGAGGGAGACCACAAAGGTACTACTCTTTACATAAACGGTGAGAAAGCGGAACGTTTGGAAGGACGTGTCAAACAGTTTTACAACTATACTCATAAACGCAAGGACAAGATGTATATGCAGGAAACTTTGGTGTTTCCCATGCGGCAGATAGGGGATGTGCAGAATGGGTTCAGAGGGAAGTTGCGGAATATAAATTGCATGCAATAAAAGATATTTCTTTCTTCTTGCTGTGTAGGGGCAGGTTTTAGACCTGTCCCTATGCCCAATAGGAGTGAAATTTCTCCGAATGTTATCTTTAATAGTGTTATATTGTTTATTATCAATGTTTTATATGCGATAAATGTTATCTGTTTTATTTTCATGAAAAGGGCTTTATACCTTACTTTGCATTATTAAACTTAAGCAACAAACCCGATGAAAATAAAACAAATTCTACTTTGCATGCTTTTAGCCTGCTTTATTCTTCCCGCTTCCGCACAGAATAGCTGGGGTATTGTAGGAGGCGGACTTTTTCTAAATCTTTGTCCAGGGATGCACGCTTCAGCCTAGGCGGTTATGCCGGAGGAATGTATGACGTTCATGTTAAAACTCATGGTATGTACAGCCACAATTATTATTTACTTATGAAGAATTCAGATCCAAGACAAGGCTTGGTACCGATTCCTTTTTTAGTAAATTCAATTTGGAGCTTCCTATCCTTGCTTCTTATAATGTTGCTTTAAATAACAAATGGAATTTGCGCATCAATGCGGGACCGTATCTGTCCTATGCTATGTTTGGCAGGGATAAATCCATTGACTACGCCTATGGCAACGGAATGCACTCTAGTTTGGGCTGGTGGCATCAGGATTTTCCAGATCATTTTACTTACGGTGGAAGGACCGGGGTTTCATTGGAATCCGAGCATTTCATTTACACTATCGATGGTAAATGTTCTCTTCGTAAGAGGCCTTTCGGGCGGAATGTCAGTTTATCGGCCGGTGTAGGATATAAGTTCTGAGTTTTCTGTATCTTTGTCGCCGGAGAATAAAAATAGAGTTGCATGTATGTTTATATAAAACAGCCGGGTATTGTTTGCCTTCTATGTTGGTTTTGTCTTTCCTGTACTTTGCAGCGCACGGAACATCCTACTTTGCGGCAAGCAGGATACTTGATGGAAGAACATGCCGACAGTGCGTTTTCATTATTGAAATCCATCTCTTCCCTGATCGGTATGACCCCGGAAGACAAGGCCGATTACGCTTTGCTGCTGGCTGAGGCTGCGGATAAAAATGGTTATTCACTGCTTCCTTGTGACTCATTATTGAATTTAGCCCTCCATGTATACCATGAAGAAGCCAAAGAACATGCTATAGCTCTTCTGTATAAGGGTAAAGTGCAACAGGAAATGGAAAACTATGCCGATGCCCTGAAAAGTTACCGTATGGCGCTTGAAATCCTTTCCGCCTATCCATGTGAATTCTATTGGAAGGGGTTTGTATATAATATGTTGGGTGGGCTGTATGGCAAACAGAACTTGTACGCACAGGCCAAAGATATGTATGTCAAGGCTTGTTATAATGATTCGCTGGCACGGCATAACCGTCATTTCATCAGTTCACTCAGCAATCTGGGGGTAGCTTATATCGGCTATGGAAATATAGACTCCGCTTTTATCTGCCAGCAACGCGCTTTGCAGCTTTCTCTTTCTACTGATAGTTTCCTTTTGCATTCTCTTTATGGAAATATAGGGGATTTATGCGGACGTACAGGACGGACCAGTATAGCTATTACTTGTCTGAAAAGGGCATACGATGCTTGTCGTCTTAGAGAAGACAGCTTGCAGTGTCTTTGGAATCTAGGGGAATTTTATTATAATAACGGGCAGCTTGATTCGGCTCTTTATTATTTGAACCGGAGCAAGGAAGCTGTCGATATTCATATCCGGTATCTCTCTTTCTTTGACTTGTATGCCATAGCTAAGCAGCAGGGAAATGTGGAGAAAGCTTTGGAATATCTGGAAATCAGCACCGAGTTGGAAGATTCCATCTATTCCACCAATGTGGCCACGGAACTGGAGAAGAAGACCTATCGCTGGAATGCGACGCGCAAGTAAGGAAAGAACAGTTCAAGGCTAAACGGAGGATATACACCATTGCGATGATAGCTGTGGTGTTGCTGCTGGTCATTGTGATTATTTATCAACAGATACTGAAGAACAAGAAGATACAGCAATCCAACTATAAATATCTGTTGCAGAAGCTGAAACAGAACCTGATGGATATGCAGCAGAATATTGCTCAACATGAAGAGGTGATAGCCGAATTGAAACAGAAACAAGAAAGCCGTGCCGAGGAAATAGAAGAGAAGGAACGGGCTATAGAGGCCATGAAGATGGAGAAAGAGAAATTGCGCAACTGGTTGTTCCGGCAAAGTGCCCTCTATACGAAAATAGACAAACTGGCCAACCAGCAAAAGCATCACAAAGAGCGTATTGCAGTGCTCACCAATGCTGAGCAACGCCAACTCAGAGTGATTATAGGACAGATTTATGCTGATTACATAGAGCAACTGCATACCCGGTATCCCAAGTTGAACGAAGATGATGTCCTTTTGCTATGTCTGCAATTGGCGGATTTATCTCCTTTTGCCATCGCTTTATGCTTTGGTAATAATGATGCACAGATTGTAGCGCAACGCAAATATCGTATGAAAAGTAAGATGGAATAACTGTGTGTTACAGAATTTGCATAATGTTTTTTTAATAGATGTTTGTATATCAGGTTATAAAGGCATTTTGCTATCTTTGTGCATAGAAAGCTAAAAGACAAAATTACTATGCGTTCATTTATTATATATTTAAATTTCGTCAGTTTGCTGTCTGTTTGTTTGCCTGTAACCACCATTCTTCCAATCCGATGTTACAGCAAGTAGATTCATTGTTGGAAATGAAGCCGGACAGTGCATTGACTATTTTAAAAAATATATCTGTTTTAGAGGATTTGCCGGAAGTAGACAAGGCATACTATGCTTTGTTGCTGGCTGAGGCTACGGACAAGAACAAACTACCCTTATTACCTTGCGATTCCTTATTGAATTTCGCCTTGGATTATTATGGAGATGATGATAGGGAGAAGGCTGTGGCATTGATGTATAAGGGAAGGCTGCTGGCGCAGATGAATGATGAAATGTCGGCGATAGAGCATAATTTGAAAGCGTTGGAAGTGTTGCAGAATTATCCGCAAGATTTAAAATGTAGAAGATTGATTTATAGTATGTTAGGGGTATGGTATGGTGATTGTGAATTGTACGACAAGGCGTTGGAAATACAAAATCAAGCTCTTCTTTATTCTTTTAGTGCTAAAGATACTGCTATTGCCTATCATAACATTGGATATATTTATGGTATGAGGGATATGCAGGATTCTGCTATAACTTATCAGAGAAAGTCTGTGGAATATGCTATGCGTTCTAAAGATACAAGCATGATACTCACTTCTTGGCACAATTTAAGTCTGTATTATGGACGATTTGAAAACATCGATTCTGCCGTGGTTTATGCCTATAAAGTTTTGCAAAATATATCTGATGAAAATAAAATATTTAGCGGTTATTTCTATAATATAGGTGATTTGTACATTGGTTTAGGACAATATGATTCTGCTAGGTATTATTTAGAGAAAAGCCTGCTCTTTTCTCCATCCCTTTCTATGTCTTACTGGTCACTTGCCGTAATGGAAGCTAAGCTAGGAAATTTCAAGTCCGCCTATCACTATCTAGATACTTTTGTCATGGTTCAGGATTCATTGGATGCTAGTGAGCGATTGTCTGAAGTGCAGCATATAGTCTATAAAAATCAGACAGCATTGGAAGTAAAGGATGAGCAAATTAAAATCTAGAAAGGTTATAGGGCGTATTGTTTTTTCAGGCCATTATTATTTGCTTTGTCGTTGCTTTGATTTACCAACGTTGGATAAATAAGAAAAATAACCAGCAGGCACTCTATCGGCAAGCATTACAATATGCTGATGAGAAACAGAATGTGATGCAGCAGCGCATAGAAGAAAATGAATCCGCTCTTGCACTGTTACAGGATAGGGAAAACCAAAATCTTGATGAAATTGCCCAAAAAGAGCAATTGATAACTCAATTGAAGAAAGAAAAGTTGGCACTTCGTACATGGTTATTTCAGCAGACTTCTATATACAAAAAGGTGATGTCATTGCCTGACCAGCAGCAGGTGAATAAGAAAATCCGTAAGGTGATGGCAGCTGCTGAATTGGACAAACTGAAGAAAACGACCTTTGAAATCTATGCTGATTATATTTCTCCTTTGCAAGCACAATACTCCCAACTGACGGAGGATGACTTGTTGGTCCTTTGCCTGCAAGAAGCGGGTATTTCTCCGTTGGCCATTTCTTTATGTTTCGGACATACGGATACGGTAGCCCTCAATCAAAGGAAATCGCGTCTAAAAAAGAAAATGTCAGAGTGATAAACTGAAATATATTGTTTATCAGTGTTTTATAGAAATATTATGTCACAGCAAATAGTTGTACGTTCTTTCCTTTCCCTCTAACTTTGCGGCATCATTTTTAAACAAAAAGAAGTATGAAAGCAAAGTTATTATTGATGTTATTTTTAGTTTCGTTAAGTTTGGGAGTTTTTGCTTCGGAGCATCACCAAAAGAAGCCTCATGCAGTTTGCAAAGTTTATGAAAAGGTGGCTACTAGAATTCCTTTTATTTTTTCAATACAAGCCGAAGATATAAATGACTGTTTGTATCTCACATCTCAGTTCTCATTAAATGATGCTGATATTACTATGCTAGATAAGGATGGTAATGAAAAGGTGTAGTTATGAATAACGCATTTGAAAAAACAGCTGTACTTCCTAAGTGTAATAAAGGAAGTGCTTACTCGACTCAGATAAATTTAAGTTTTTAAGTAATTCCAATTAAGGCTGTATGATAATATTTTAGTTGATAATCTAAGGTTATTGATAATGTGAAGTTCATATCTGAATCTTATTTTATTGCTCATGTTATGATAAAATATGTTATATGGTTGATTTTTAGTGTTGTATAGGTGAGTGATGTTATATGGATAGAGCTTTATGCTTATATCTTCTTTCTAATTTTGCAACATCAAATAAAAAAATAAGTATGAAGACTAAAATGATTGTAGTGGTGGTGTTGGCTGCATGTGTGTATTGCCTTTGTCTGCACAGGTAAAAGTTGGTGTGGAAGGTGGAATGAACCTGTCTCATTATCTGGTTTCCGGTTCTGACGGATATAAAGCCGAACAGGTAGGTGGAATGAAGCCCGGCTTTCAATTGGGGGTGACTGTGGACTACGAGATAGGAAAGCATTGGATGTTAATGTCCGGTTTGTCTTGGTTGCAGAATAGAAGTACCATGAAAATGATGGATCACATGGTTACTTATTTTCCTAAGACAGAGATAAAGATGAATAATCTGATTTTGCCGTTAAAAATGGGATATAATATTCGGGTTTCGGATAAACTCAGCCTCATTCCGTCGGTTGGAGTTTATGCTTCTTACGGATTTGGTGCTGGAAACTGTTCTTTGGATGTTATTCACCAAGAGGGGGATAATATAACTACCGAGCCTGCAAAATGGAAGCCCTTGGATGGTTTTTCCTATAAAGCCGGGGAGCCCAATAATAGTGCTAATCTTCAGGCTTTCCGCCGTTGGGATTATGGGGGCATTGTTGGAATGAAGCTGTTATTGCCGATCATTATACGATAAGTTTTGATTATAGGGTCGGAATAAAAAAGATACAGGCACAAAATGGTTTGCGGAATTCAACTTTCCAGTTCTCTGTGGGCTATCGTTTCTAAACTGATTTAATTAAACTGGCAATCTGTCAAAATGATAATGCCGGTGTATGAGGGTGTCCTGTTTCAAAGGATACAGTTTGTGTATTTTCATCGTATTCTCGTGCATCGGCATTTTGACAGATTGTCTTCTTTTTCTGGTTATTTATTCTTTTATGGATATATGTGAACGTATATGTAGGGAAATGCATACATACGTGTCCGACAGGGATCTTTATGCCTTTTGAGACCCCTCTATTTATTGAGCCAGCTCTTTCAATATCTCCTCTATTTTCTGAAAGAGTTGTCCTATGTGCGCTCCGTCCACAAAAGCATGGTTTACAGTGAAAGCGATGGGCATTACCAGTCTTCCTTCGCGTGGCACTACTTTGCCGGCATTCATCAGCGGATAGTCTAATGGATGGTCGGGAGCCATTTGTGTATAGGTGAGTGAAGTGAAATAAAGCTGAGGCGTGGCACTCAGTTGGATAATATCAAAATCTCCCTGTTCTTTAATGACTTTTTCGGCTCCATACGGGTCACCCTCTTCGGGGATGTTATGGACGATGTGATATGCTTCGGCATAAAACCGTTCAAAATCTGCATGGTAAGGGATGCGGACTGTGTAGAAAGTCTTGCCGGGTACAGCGATAGGTGATATGATGTCCACCTGATCGTGATAGACCACCTGTCCGTTTTTATCTGTACGGAAACGGAATTCTTTCACTTCATTGGCAGCACGTAGCACAGCATACAGGTAATACAGGAAAAAAGAGCGCTTGGCGGCTTTTGCAGCTGGAAATGCTTCAGTGCAATCCACTTCACTGGTAATGGATATCCATGAATTATGGAAGTTGCGGAAAAAATTATAATTGTCCCGGCGTTCCCAAGTTTCAATATCTATTATATGTTTCATTTATTTTACGGGTTTAAAAGAATGGTACATGAAGTGCGCTCCCAGCAGTATGAACGGAATGCTGAGCCATTGCCCCATGTTCAGCATCATACTGTTTTCAAAGGCTTCCTGGCTGGCTTTTATAAACTCCACAAGGAAGCGGAAGGTGAATATGGTAGTGAGGCTGTAGCCGAAATAGAAACCGGGGTATAGCGTGGTTTTGTACTTTTTATACAACCGCAAGCCTATGATAAAAATCAGAAGATAGGCGATGGCTTCGTAGAGTTGTGCCGGGTGGCGGGGTTGCATATCTTCGTGCGGAAAAATGAACGCCCAAGGAACATGAGTTACCGTACCTACTATTTCACCATTCATCAGGTTACCTAAACGGATAAAACAACCTGCCAGCGGGGTGGCGATGGCTATATTGTCTAGTACAGTCAGGAACTTCAATTTTACACGGCGTGAATAGATCCATAAGGCGAGCATTAGTCCGATGGTTCCTCCATGGCTGGCAAGACCTTGATAACCGGTCCATTTTATCCCAGAATCGGTAATCTTGACGGGCAACAGCATTTCTACAGGGTGAGAGAGCCAATAGCCTGGTTCATAGAACAGACAATGTCCCAGGCGAGCACCGATAACAATACCCAGCAGGCAGTAAACGAACAGGGAATCAAATTTTTCGTAAGGAATTTTTTGGTCTTGGTAGAGTTTGTATATCACCCAGTAGGCCAATGAAAGCCCTGTAACGAACAATACGGAGTAATAACGGATGGAAATGCCGAAAATGGAAAAGATTTCTATATCGGGATTCCAAAGAATGGCTGACAGTGTATTCATATCTTGAATTTTTGTGCAACTTTGCGGTAAGTGGGCATATCCACATCCATCTTTTCGCCCAGTGCGATCATATCAAACAATAGTCCTTGTATTTCGGACTCATGTCCTTTGGCTATATCTTTTTGCATGGATGCGGTACTGTCCGGGTCTAATTTGTCAATCACTTTTAAGTTGTATTCTATCGGGTCTTCCGCATAGGTAATTCCCATTTTGCGGCCTATTTCAGAACTTTCCTTGGACAGACCGATGAAAGTGTCGCGTTCTGCTCCGGGATGTTGCAGAGGACCCATTGGGACATCATGGTAGGCACCTGTGCAGGCCATAGCGAGATGAATGACCATTTGATGAAGGTGTCGCGATTGATATCATCCGAAATATCGGCTTTGATCCCTGCTTTTCTTAGTACATCGGCAATGGTTTCCAGACGTTCCGGAGCCACACCCTGTTGGGGACGTGCGCCGAAAACCAGTCGGAATATTTTGCCCATTTGTGTGATTTCACCCGGTCCGGAGACGAAACCTACGATGTAGATGCATCCGTCTAGTACTGTTACATGTGAAACAAGTTGCCCGATACGGGGACCTGTACCGTAAACATTCAGGATGGGGATAATCAAGGTATCTTTATCCGAGGCTTTTTCCAACAGATCTTTGATGGAATCTAGGGAGTAGCCCTTTACGCATACAAAAATTACGTTGGCTTTCTCGTTGTATTCCTCGGCTGTGCAGGCTTGTACAGGCAGAAAGTGATTACCTTTCAAGTCTGATCTTAGGTGAAGTCCTTTTTCACGAATGGCTTCCAGATGCTTGCCACGGGCAATGCATGTTACATCTTTTCCTGCTAAAGCAAGGAAACCGGCGATGCTTCCTCCAACGCCGCCGGTTCCCACGATTAAATATTTTTCCATGTTAGTTGTATTTTGTTTTAGGAAACAAAACACTGACTTATCAGTCTGCCATTAGTTTTGCTGGTTCCCTGATGTTTTTTCATTCATAGCATGGCTGTGATAAGTCTTTTGCGTTTTGATTTACCTACGGTTTATACATTGAAGCGGAAGTGCATGATGTCACCGTCCTGCACTACGTATTCTTTACCTTCCACGCCCATTTTTCCAGCCTCTTTCACGGCGGCTTCCGAACCATATTTAATGTAGTCCTCGTACTTGATCACCTCGGCGCGGATAAATCCTTTCTCGAAATCGGTGTGGATGACCCCTGCGCATTGGGGTGCTTTCCATCCTTTGCGGTAGGTCCAGGCTTTTACCTCCATTTCTCCGGCGGTGATGAAGGTTTCCAGTTCCAGCAGGTGGTAAGCCGATTTGATCAGACGATTTACACCTGATTCTTCCAGACCGACTTCCTGAAGGAACATTTGGCGGTCTTCATAGGTTTCGAGTTCTGCGATATCGGCTTCGGTTTTGGCGGCTACGATAGAATTTCTGCATTCTCTTCTTTTACGGCTTCGCGTACTTGTTCTACATATTTATTGCCGGTAGCAGCGCTTGCTTCGTCCACGTTGCATACGTACATCACTGGTTTGCTGGTTAGCAAGAACAGTTCTTTTGCGATTTTCTGTTCGTCTTTGCTGTCAAATTGTACGGTACGCGCAGATTTGCCTTGTTCCAATGCGTCTTTGTATTTAACAAGGATGTCGTACATTTGTTTAGCTTGTTTGTCACCGCCCGTCTGTGCCTGTTTTTGTACTTTTTGGATACGGCTTTCAATGGTCTCCAAATCTTTCAGCTGGAGTTCGGTGTCAATGATTTCTTTGTCACGGACCGGATCTACACTACCGTCTACATGAGTCACATTTTCATCATCAAAACAGCGGAGTACGTGCAGAATAGCATCTGTTTCACGGATATTTGCCAGAAACTTGTTTCCCAACCCTTCACCTTTGCTAGCTCCTTTTACAAGTCCTGCAATGTCAACAATTTCTACAGTAGTGGGAACGATACGTCCCGGATGAACCAGTTCGGCAAGTTTGGTCAGGCGTTCATCAGGAACGGTGATGACACCTACATTCGGTTCGATGGTACAGAAAGGGAAGTTGGCTGCTTGAGCCTTTGCATTCGATAAACAATTAAAAAGTGTCGACTTTCCTACGTTTGGAAGACCGACAATGCCACATTGTAAAGCCATTATCTATTTGTTTTTTTGATTATTATCTATCTATTTGTTTGCAAAGATAACCATTCTTTTTGTATCAGGCTTCATATTGAAGTCAGATTTGGCTTTTTTATATGCGAAAAGACTGCCCGTCACGAAACAAAAAGGGCAACCGTCACGGTTGCCCTTTCGTAGAGTTTTTATGAAAAGTGTTAGATTGTTAGAATAGATTTATTTGTCCATAGTTACGGTCATTTCGGGTACTAATATATATTCTTTCTTTTTAGAGTTCCATTTGTAATATTCAGTAGTCATACTTTTGTTGCCATAAGTATAACGAATGCAGAGGTCATTTTCCCAGCGATTTTTGTTACTGTTCCATTTTTGCGCCTCGTCCTCTGTGCGTTGGTTGTTGGCATCATACTTGTAATTGTGCTTCATATAATTAGTAAGCATGGTGCCTTCCATTTTAAAAATCGTTTCCGAAACAATTACTCCATTTACTTCTTCTGCATTGTAAATCAGGTTGTCACCCGGATTTCCTGCAAAAACTGTAAGGTTAGCAATAAATAAAATTGCTACAACGAGCATTCCTTTCAAAAAATTGATCTTCTTCATGATATTGATATGTTAGATTGTTACTTTCATATTGTTTTTAAAAACGGTGCAAATGTACGAAAGAAAATTGAATCTCCTAACATTTCTGCTAAAAAAATGATTATATTTTTTGCAAAAATGTCACTGATTGAACAAATATTAATAATTGTATAAGATCTATTTATTACAATTATCTTGTGTTTGTGTTTTTCATTTACGTTCGGGATGGCAAATGAAAAGCTCAATGGATTGGAAAAGACCATTGAGCTTTTATGATATAAATACCTTATATATAGTACTATATATCTTGCGAATAGTTGGTTTCTATATGCTTTAATGCGCTTCAAGCCAGTTGCTTCCCCAACCGCAGTCTGCGCGTAAAGGTACTTGCATATGGTAGGCATTTTCCATCTCTTCAATCACAATTTTCTGTACTTTTTCCTTTTCTTCGGGTAGAACGCTGAAATTTAACTCATCATGTACCTGAAGTATCATTTTGGACTTTATATTTTCAGATTGAAAGCGCTGGTATATGCGTACCATAGCTGCCTTGATAATATCGGCTGCACTTCCCTGGATAGGAGCATTGATGGCATTTCGTTCGGCATATCCGCGCACAACCGAATTTCTGGAATTGATATCCGGAAGATATCGTTTACGGCCGAATATGGTTTCAATATATCCTTGCCTGCGGGCAAGTCGATGCTTTTGTCCATATATTCCTTTATTTGGGGATAAGTTTCGAAATAGCCGTCTATTAGTTCTTTTGCCTCTTTGCGGTCTACATTCATACGTTCTGCCAGTCCGAATACGCTGATGCCGTAGATGATACCGAAATTAGCTGTTTTTGCTTTACTGCGTTGTTCGCGGGTAACTTTGTCTATACTTATCTTATATACTTTTGCTGCGGTGGCGGCATGAATGTCATCTCCTTCCTTGAAAGCCTCTATCATATTGGCGTCTCCGCTAAGGTGTGCCATAATGCGTAACTCAATCTGTGAATAGTCGGCGGAGAAAAATTCGCAACCATCATCGGGAATGAAGGCCTTACGGATTTCCTTGCCGTCTTCGTTGCGGATGGGGATGTTCTGAAGGTTCGGGTTGCTGGAACTGAGCCGGCCGGTAGCAGTGACCGTTTGATTGAACGAAGTATGAATTTTACCTGTTTCTTTATTAATCAATAGGGGCAGAGCATCAATATAAGTACCGAGAAGCTTCTTCAGACCGCGGTGTTCCAATATCTTGCCTACTATTTCGTGTTTCCCTCGCAGGCTTTCCAATACTTCTTCACTGGTGACATATTGTCCGGTTTTGGTTTTCTTGGCTTTCTCCACGATACGCAGCTTGTCAAACAGCACTTCACCTACCTGTTTGGGTGAGGCTATGTTGAAATCCGTACCTGCCAGTTGGTGCACTTCTTCTTCTATTTGGTTCATGCGGGCGGTGAAATGTTCCGAGGTCTGTTTTAAGGCTTCAGTGTCTACACGCACGCCGTTGCGTTCTATATAAGCAAGTACGGGGACCAGGGGCATTTCTATTTCGTAGAAGAGTTTTTCCGCATCGTTGGTTTTCAATTCCTGTTCCAAGATGTTTTTCAATTTCAGTGTGACATCAGCATCCTCGCACGCGTACTTATAGATAGCTTCGGGGGAGAGATCGCGCATATTCTTCTGACCTTTGCCTTTGGGACCAATCAGTCTTCGATGTGGATAGTCTGATAATGCAGGTAGATTTCGGCAAGGTAGTCCATATTGTGGCGCAATTCCGGTTGTAGTACATAATGTGCCACCATGGTATCGAACAGGGGACCGCGCACTTCAGTTCCGTAGTTGCCCAATACCAGCATATCGTATTTTATATTTTGTCCTACTTTCAACGCTCCTTCTTTTTCGAAAGCCGGCCGGAACTCATTAACTATTTTTTGCGCTTCGGTCCGATCGGCAGGTACAGGGACATAAAATGCTTGATTTTCGGCATAGCTGAAGCTCATTCCCACGAGTTCTGCGGTGATGGGATCGGTTCCTGTTGTTTCTGTGTCTAGACTGAAAATTTCTTTTGTAAGTAAGTTTTGTAATAATTCAGATCTTTTCTCTTCTGTATCAATGAGTTGATAGTCGTATTTTAAATTATCTAAACATGCTAGATTCGAATATTTCTCACTTTCCGTCCCTCCGTTGGTAAATTCTGCAAAGAGATTGCCTTGAGGCGAAGACGGAGAAGCGGGCGATTTGCCATTCGAAGCCGGTTCACCGAAAAGGGAGAGTTGTCCCGAACCGTCCGGCATGTTTCCCTGCCGGGCGCTTCCTTCCGGTGTGCGGTTTCGTCCTTGCAGATCGTTTCCGGTCGCATCGGTGTATGTTCCGGCGAAGGCGGATTTCTTGTTTCGGTTGAAAACGCGGTCGATGAGGGTACGGAACTCCATCTCTTCAAAAATCTTCCGTAGTTCCTCTTCATTTGGTTCTTCTCTTTTCAGTTCGTCCATGTTCAATGTGATGGGGACATCAATTTTGATAGTTGCCAGAAACTTGGAGAACTCAATCATTTTCCGGTTGGCTTCCACTTTGGTTTTCAAGGCTCCTTTCAGTTCGGCAGAGTGGGAGAGAAGATTCTCGATGCTGCCATATTGCGCGATTAACTTTTGTGCTGTTTTCTCGCCCACTCCCGGACAACCGGGAATGTTGTCGGAACTATCGCCCATCAGTCCCAGCATATCAATGATTTGTGCGGGTGACTGGATATCGAACTTTGCCTTTACCTCTTCTATGCCCATCACTTCAAAACCGCCTGTATGCTTGGGACGGTACATGAAGACATTTCCGCCCACCAGTTGACCATAGTCTTTGTCTGGTGTCATCATATAAGTAGTGATCCCTCGTTTGCCGGCTTCGGTGGCCAGTGTACCGATCACGTCGTCAGCCTCGTATCCCGGTACTTCCAGAATAGGAATACGATAGGCCCGGATAATATCCTTTATAATGGGTACGGACAAACGGATTACTTCGGGTGTTTCTTCACGTTGTGCCTTATACTGTTCATAGGCCTCGTGCCGGAAGGTGGGACCGGAGGGATCAAATGCCACACCGATGTGCGTAGGATTTTCTTTCTTCAAGACCTCTTCCAGTGTATTGACAAATCCCAGTACGGCTGAAGTGTTGAAACCCTTGGAGTTAATGCGCGGGCTTTTGATGAAAGCGTAATACGCGCGGTATATTAATGCATAAGCATCTAATAGAAAAAGTTTGTCCATTCTTAAAAATCTTTAGTTTTTTCATTGTAAAAGTACAAAAAAATACCGTATTCCGTCTTTTATTACTACTTTGTGCACAAATTAACCTGCATGGACAAATTACAGCAAATCAAATTGCCTATTGACAAGGAGTTTGAGGAATTTAGAAGGTTGTTTGACTCTTCGCTCCAAAGTTCCAATTCTTTACTTAGTGAGGTGTTATCCTATATTAAGCAGAGAAATGGCAAGATGATGCGTCCCATATTGGCGTTGTTGATTGCTAAACTATTCGGTGAAATCAATGATTCTACGCTTCATGCGGCCCTTTCATTGGAGTTGCTCCATACGGCCAGCCTGGTGCACGATGATGTGGTGGATGAGAGTGACAAGCGCCGTGGCAGTCTTCGGTAAATGCTATCTATAATAATAAGGTGTCGGTTCTGGTAGGCGACTATATGCTGGCAACCAGCCTGAAGCATTCTGCCATGACCCGCGAGATTACAATTGTAGATTTGGTGGCTTGTTTGGGACAGAACTTATCTGAAGGCGAGATTATTCAATTGGCGAATATTAATGCTTCTGAGTTCTCGGAAGAAGTGTATTATGATGTCATTCGTAAAAAGACGGCTGCATTGTTTACTGCCAGTGCGGAAGCGGGGGCTATTTCGGTTCATGCATCCGATGAAATGGTGAAAAATGCTCGTCTGTTTGGCGAAATGATTGGTATTGCTTTCCAGATAAAGGATGATATCTTTGACTATTATTCTTCTGATGAGATAGGTAAACCTACCGGAAACGATATGCGTGAAGGGAAGCTGACATTGCCGGCTTTGTATGTGTTAAATACGTTTGATGATGAGGAGATGCGGAAACTGGCGTTATGTATCCGGTCATTAGACGCTTCGGATGAAGATATTGCCCGTTTCATCGAATATACTAAGGTGAAGGGAGGGATAGAGTATGCCAGACAGGCAATGGTGGATTATCGTAATAAAGCGTTGGCTTTACTTCCACAATCAGCCGGTCAAGCTGTAAAAGATGCTTTGACTGCTTATATTGATTATGTGATTGAAAGAGATAAATAGTACGATTGTTGAAGATATGTACCTCAAAAAGTTCGGGCGTGATCCTTTATACGATAAGGACCACGCCCGAGCTTTGAGGTACGCCTTTCTTTGGTAGTTTAAAATAACCGGAATAGATAAGGCTCATTCCGGTCACTTTAAATGTGGTTGTTATTTAAATAGTGAAACGGTTCTTTGTTTAGAAGAACTTGGTTTCCTGACCTACAATTTCTGAGAGAAGCAGATTGGCCAGGCGGCTTGTTCCTAAGCGGAATAGCTCGTTTGTCAGCCATTCTTCACCTAACACTTCTTTTACAATGGTATAGTAAACCAAAGCATCGTGTACGGTATTAATTCCTCCGGCGGGTTTGAATCCTACTTTGCGGCCTGTTGTCATATAGTATTCTTTGATAGCCTCGCACATCACCAAGGCGGCTTCAGGAGTAGCGGCGGGGTTTTCCTTTCCGGTAGAGGTCTTGATGAAATCGGCTCCGGAATACATCGATAGAATGGACGCTTTTTTGATGTTGGATGCGCTTCCCAGTGCTCCAGTTTCTAGAATTACTTTCAGGTGGTGCTCACCACATACAGCTTTTAATTCTTCTATTTCATCGCACATTCCTTCGTAATCCCCACTCAGGAACTTGCCTACCGGGATAACGATATCTATTTCATCAGCTCCGGTATGGAGAGCCATGGCTGTTTCGGCTACCTTTACTTCAGTAAATGTTTGTGATGAAGGGAAACCACCCGATACACAGGCTATGTTTACATGGTCTGCCTCCAAGGTGTCGTTGACTACTTCTGCCATATTAGGATATACACAGATTGCGGCTACATTGTCCAGATCAGGGTACTTGTCAACAAATTCATTTACTTTTCCGGTGAATTTCATTACACTTTCATCCGAATCAGTGCACTTTAAAGTGGTCAGGTCAATGCAATGGAACAGGAATTTCTTTACGTCCGGTGTATTGTTTTCTGCTACATGTTTTTCGATGAGTAGGGCAGTTTTCGCTTTTACATCCTCATCGCGCAAACGGATGTTATACTTGGCAAGTGCTTCCTCGTACTTACTGTGCTCGGGTCCATGATCGTGGTCATGACGATGTTCATGTCCACCTTCGAATTCGTGATTATGTTCCATAATTCTTTATAATTTGGGGTTGTTTTTATGTCTGTCTTTATCTCTATTTGTTTTCTTCTCCAAGTTTTGACGGAAGGCTTCGGTCAGGTTTACTCCGGTCTGGTTGGCCAGACAGATAAGGACCCACAATACGTCTGCCATTTCATCGGCAAGGTTGTCTTTCTCTCCTTGTTTGAAAGATTGGTCTCCATATTTACGTGCCATCACACGTGCCAGTTCGCCTACTTCCTCGGTCAGGACGGTCATATTGGTCAGTTCGCTGAAGTAACGTACACCATACGTTTTAATCCAGCTGTCCACCTCTTTTTGTGCTTCTTCCAGTGTCATTATTCTTTGTTTTTAGTGTCCATACATATAGTAACAGGCCCGTTGTTCAGAAGTTCAACTTTCATGTCTGCTCCGAATTCTCCGGTTCCTACTTCTTTGCCTAAACCGATGCTTAGTTCCCGGCAGAAATAATCGTAGAGAGGAATGGCTATATCGTGTTTTGCGGCACGGATGTAGGAGGGACGGTTCCCTTTCTTTGTAGATGCGTGCAATGTGAACTGGCTGATAACCAGAATGTTGCCTTCTACCTCCCGAATGGATTTATTCATCACTCCGTTTTCATCGTCAAAGACTCTCAATCCTATTATCTTTTTGCATAACCAGTCAGCATCTTCTTGTGTATCAGCTTCTTCGATACCAACCAATATCATGAATCCTTCTTTTATCGCCGATTTGCATACACCTTCTATGGTAACAGAGGCGTGGCTTACTCGTTGAATAACTACTCTCATATTTATATCCTTTATTTATTATTAGAAAATGCTTGCCGTTTACCGGTATTATGTCCGCCTACTATGGTGGGTGGAAACATTGCCGACCTCTTGGCTTGACAGTTATGAGGGCGGCATATCCTTGCAATGGATGTATGCAAAGGTAGGAAATCCCTTTTATTCTGTGAGGTTTTCTTTGATATTTTTAGCGGCTGCTTCACCTACCACGGCTGCAATCTCTTCCAGTGAGGCTTGCTTGATGCGGCTGACGCTTTTGAATGTTTTCAGCAGGGCGGTCTTTCTTTTCTCACCTATTCCCTTGATGTTGTCTAAAGCGGATGCCACCTGGCTCTTGCTGCGCTTGTCCCGATGGAAGGTGATGGCGAAGCGGTGTACTTCGTTCTGTATATTCTCCAACAGATGGAACAAGGGAGTGCTTTGTTTTACACCGATGGTCAGCGGAGGAAAACCGTATAGCAATTCCGAGGTGCGGTGCTTGCGGTCTTTGGCCAGTCCGGCTATGGGGATATCCAAATGGAGTTCGTCTTCTATCACTTCTCTCACTACTTCCATTTGCCCCTTTCCACCGTCGGTAATGATGAGGTCGGGCAGGGGGGAACCTTCCTCTATGGCGCGGCTATACCGGCGGCGTACCACCTCTTTCATAGAGGCGTAATCGTCGGGCCCGGTCACTGTCTTGATGATGTATTTCCGGTAATCCTTCTTGCTTGGTTTTGCCTTTTTGAAGACTACACAGGCGGCCACTGCGTCCGAACCCTGAATGTTGGAGTTGTCGAAACATTCAATGTGGTTCGGCATCTTCTTCATATGTAGCTGCTCTTGGATTTCTTTCATCAGACGGACGCTTCTTTGTTCTGGATTTAACTTTTCCGCCTGTTTCAAACGGTCTACTTTATACTGCTTCACGTTCATTACGGAGAGGTCCAGCAAATGCTTCTTTTCTCCTCGTTGGGGAACGGTGAAGGTGACGTTGTTCATTTCCATATCCACTTCAAAAGGTACGATGATTTCGCGGGAAGTGCTCTTATATCGTTCACGCATCTCAATAATGCCCAATTGTAGAAGTTCTTCTTTCGTTTCGTTCAGACGTTTCTTGTATTCGAAGGTGAAGGCTTGGTTGATGCATCCGTTAGTGATATGCAGATAGTTGATATAGGCTGAATTTTCTTCCATTTCAATGGAGAATACATCCACATTATGGATGATGGAGTTGACCACTTCGCTCTTGGAGCGATAGTTTTCTATCAAGTCGTATTTCTCTTTTATTTTCTGTGCTTCCTCAAATTTCATTTCGGCGGCAAGCGCTTGCATTTCCTCCATCAGCAGGTCACTTACAATTTGTGTATCTCCTTTCAGGATATCTTTGATTTCACCGATATTCTTCATGTATTCCTCATGCGATTGTTGTCCGATACATGGCCCTTTACAATTTTTTATATGGTATTCCAGGCACACGTTGAACTTGCCGGCACGAATGTTCTCTGGACTCAGGTTGAGTTTGCAAGTGCGGATGGGATAGAGCTTTTTTATCAGGTCCATGACGGCAAGCATGGAGGGCATGTGGCTGTACGGACCATAGTAGGAGGAGCCGTTACGGATGATTTTCCGGGTCTTGAAGATGCGTGGAAAATACTCATTGCTTACACAAATGGAAGGGTAGGTCTTATCATCTTTCAGCAATACGTTGTAGCGCGGTTTGTATTTCTTTATCAGATTATTCTCTAACAAAAGGGCGTCTTCCTCTGTCTTTACCACGATATAACGGATGTCTGCAATCTTGCTGACCAGCAGGCGTGTCTTGCCGTTGGGGTGCTCTCTGTTGAAGTAAGAAGAGACTCTTCGTTTCAAGTTTTTTGCTTTTCCAACGTAGATAATGGTTCCTTCGGAGTTAGGTATTGGTAAATGCCCGGGCTGTCGGGCAGGTTTAGTACGATTCCTTTCAGATAGTCATTGGTTGTAATCTTTTCTTTTTCCATAAGTGTATATTGGTATTACCTGATTATATGTTAACGTAAGCTCGATATAAAAATACCTCGTTGCTGAATTTTGAGTTAAATGACAAACGATTGTTTTCCGGACAAATGAGCGCTTCCGTAGGGGTGGCCCCATGTGTTCGCCCCTACGGTGGAAACATCTCAAAATAGCATTTCGTGGTATGATTGTGGGTAATCATCTTATAAATCTTCAAGCTGTAAGATATATAATGTTACAGCTTGAAGATATATATCTTTCGGCTTCATCGTCCATATCTTTTCGTTGTCCATCCATTGTTGTCTTTCTATAGTGACTCGGGACGGACTTCGCTTTTTTACGGGCAGATTGTGCGGCGTTATAAAGTAAGCAGTGTATCCACTGTGATGTCTTCGGGGAATGCCTTTCTGCCGTTCAGACCTCCCAACTCGATAATGAAGTTGATGAAGATCTTTTTGGCACCACATCTTTGTACTAACCGATGAGTGGCCGCCATGGTTCCACCGGTAGCCAATAAATCATCGTGCAGCAGAACTACATCGTTTTCATTGATGGCATCCTTATGTATTTGAATGGTATCGGTTCCGTACTCTTTAGCATACGTTTCTTCTACAACCTCTGCAGGGAGTTTGCCCGGCTTACGCGCCATTACGAATCCGGCTCCTAAACGTGCCGCCAGAGCACCGCCCATAATGAAGCCGCGCGACTCTATACCTACTACTTTGGTGATACCTTTGTCCTTGTACATTTCATATAAAGTGTCCAGCATTTCCTGCAAGCACTCGGCATTCTTAAACAAGGTTGTCACATCATAAAACAGAATTCCCGGAATGGGGAAATCTGGAATTTCTCTTAAGTTTGCTTTAAGCGTTTCTTTGCTCATAACCAGTGTTTTATTGTTAGTCTATTAAATTACTTGTTTCACGTGAAACATACCTTGTTTCACCGCCCCAGCAGAACTAGTAGGACGTTGATGTCGCTAGGAGAGATACCCGGTATGCGGCTGCTTGGGCCAATGTTTCGGGATCTATCTTCATCAGTTTCTGCCGGGCTTCGGTAGAGAGCGAATTCAATGAGTTGTAGTCGAACTTGCCTTTGATGCGGATGGCTTCCAAGCGATGTATCTTTTCTGCGATCATTCGTTCGCGGTCAATGTACCCCTGATATTTGATCAGTACTTCGGCGGCTTCAATCACTTCTTCTTTACGGTCGGTAATTTGGTCCAGCATGGCTTTGAAAGCCGGAATGTGCCCGGCTATATTTTCGATGGTAATCTGCGGACGGTTCAGCAGGTCGATTAGTTTGCAGCCGTGTGTCAGACGGGCAGTACCCAAACTTTCCAAAGCATCATTGATTAATGCGGCTTTAATGGAGAAGGTCTTGGCAAAGTCGATGATTTGGTTCACGGCTTCCCGTTTGCTGCAAAGATGTTCGTAACGGTCTTGTTTTACCAGACCTAGTTTGTAGGCACGTTCAGTGAGGCGCATATCTGCATCGTCTTGTCGGAGCAGGATGCGGTATTCGGCACGGGAGGTGAACATACGATAAGGTTCGTCCACACCTTTTGTAACCAGATCGTCAATCAAGACACCGATGTAGGCCTCGTCCCGTCCCAGTGTGAACGGTTCGCCACCGTGGCAGTTGATGTGTGCGTTGATACCGGCAATGATTCCCTGTCCGCCTGCTTCTTCGTAACCGGTGGTCCCGTTTACTTGTCCGGCAAGGAACAGGTTCTTTATTATTTTCGATTCCAACGTATGTTTCAGTTGGGTGGGGTCGAAGTAATCGTATTCGATAGCGTATCCCGGACGATAAACTACCAAGTCCTTAAATGCGGGTACTTTCTTCAATGCCGCCAACTGTATGTCCATGGGCAGTGAAGAAGAGAACCCGTTCAGGTAAAGTTCTTGTGTGGTTTCTCCTTCGGGTTCCAGGAAAAGCTGATGTTGCGGCTTGTCGGGGAAGGTTACGATTTTGGTTTCTATGCTGGGACAATAACGCGGTCCGATGCTTTGGATTTGTCCGTTGAAAAGGGGAGAGTCGGGCAGACCTTTGCGCAGTACCTCGTGCACCTCTTCGTTGGTAAAGCAGGTCCAGCATTGCAGTTGTTTCAGCTTGCGCGGTTCGCTCATGAACGAAAAGCGGTGGAAGTCGTTTTCGCCGTCCTGTGTTTCCATCAGCTCATAGTGTACGCTGCGTCCGTCTATGCGGACAGGCGTACCGGTCTTCATACGTCCGGCAGTGATTCCGTGGCGGGTGATTGATTCGGTCAGATGGTAGGAAGCTGGTTCGGCCATGCGTCCTCCTGCCAGTTGTTTATGCCCGATGTGCATCAGTCCGTTCAGGAAGGTTCCTGCGGTGAGCACGATACATTTTGCATGGAAAGTCACTCCCCAGCAAGTCATGACTCCGGTCGCTTCACCGTTTTCCACGATTAGTTCTTCTACAGTATCTTGCCAAATGTGCAGATTAGGAGTGTTCTCCAGAATCTCGCGCATGCCCAGATAAACTTGCCGCGGTCACACTGGGCACGGGGGCTCCACATAGCGGGACCTTTGGAACGGTTGAGCATACGGAACTGTATGGCTGTACGGTCTGTAACCAGTCCCATATAGCCACCTAATGCGTCTATCTCTCTTACGATTTGTCCCTTGGCAATTCCACCTACGGCAGGGTTACAACTCATTTGCCCGATTTTGTTCATATCCATGGTAATCAGGCAGGTCTTCGAACCCATGTTGCTGCGGCCGCAGCTGCCTCACAGCCTGCGTGTCCGGCGCCTATTACAATAACGTCGTACTTAAAATCCATTGATTTATTTCTTTTTACCGATTGCAAAATTACGAATTTTACTCTGTAAAGCGGTGATAATACGGCTAAAAAGAATGTGTGGCGACAGAAATCTGCTTCTGCCGCCACATCATACAAACACTATTTCTAAAGTAAACTATTTCCTGTTATTTCTTGTCCGGAGCAGGAGGGGTGTCGGACGGGCGTTTCTTTCCGTCCTTGTCTACCGGTTCAAACTCCTCTTTCTCCGGCTCATTCTGTGCGTTTTCTTTCGAGGAAGGATTGACAATGTTCTGATAGGTATCATGAATGGGAAGCTTGTCTAGGATACCCAGTGCAGGAGCTACTTTGCTGACGACGTTCTGCAAGAAATTAGATGTCGTGCCGTTGCCGCCGTCAAAAACAGTAATATTCCCCAGTTGAATATGTTCAAATGCCTTAACTTGTTCCGAAGCGATTTCCTTCCATTGGTCAACCATCTTGTATTGGATGGCGATTTCGGGATTGCGTTCGGCAGCTTTCACCATGCCTCGAAGCCTTCTGCTTCGGCCAGCAAGGACTTCTTCTTACCTTCCGCTTCTGCCTCCAGCTTCATCTGGATGGCCTTGGCTTCCGCCTGTGCTTTGGCCAGGATAGCTTCCGCTTCTGCATTTGCCTTACGTTTTATTTGCTCAGCCAATGCGTCCGCATCCAAGATAGCTTGCTGTTTGGCTATTTCGGCAGGAACAATCTTATCCGCTTTTAAGGCCTGTTCTACTTTGCGGGCTTTCGCTTCTTCTATCTCACGCTGTGCGTTTTCCTGTGCAGTGAGGACAGCAGCTTGCGTTCTGGCCTGTGCTTCACCGGCTTTTCTAGAGGCTTCCGCTTGGTAACTTCCAGCTCCGCATTACTTTCGGCAACCTCTTTGGCAGCGTTATTTTGCCCGATGGCCGATTTCTTTTGTGCTTCCGCCTGCTTTATCTCCATATCGGACTGGAGCTCTGCAGTACGACTCTCCTGTTCGGTACGCGCCTGTTCCTTGTTCACTTCCATAGAGGCGCTGGCTTTGGCGATACGTGATTCTTTTTCGGCGTTTTCTTCCGCTACTTTCGATTCACGTTCCTTGTCGGCTATGGCTACTTTAATCTCCTCGTCACGTTGCGTATCGGCCAGTTGAGTGTTCTTGTCGCGGTTGGTTTCCGCTACTTTGGTGGCGCGCTCTTTTTGCTGTTCTGCAATCTTGATGGCCCCCAGTTTCTGCTGTTCTTCAATGTTGGCTAAGGCTTCATTCTTGGCTTTCGCTTCGGCTTCTTTTCCCAGATTGACGATATAGTCGGCTTCATCACGGATGTCGCTGATGTTGATGTTCATCAGGTAAAGGCCGAATTTCTTCAATTCGGAATCGATGTTTTTGCGGCAGTTCTCAAGGAATGTATCACGGTCGCTGTTCAGTTGTTCGATAGTCATATCGGCGATGACCAAACGCATTTGTCCGTAAACAACGTCTTTAATCAGTTCCTGTTGTGCCTCGATGTTCAGTCCCAGCAAGCGTTCGGCCGCATTCTGCATGACTTCGGGCTCTGTGCTTACGGCCACAGTGATGGTAGTGGGCACATCTACGCGGATGTTTTGTTTGGAGATGGCGCCGGTCAGTTTGCAGTCAATCTGCATGGGTTTCATGTTCAGGAAAGAGTATCCCTGAATGATGGGCCATACAAAAGCGGCTCCTCCGTGATACAGTTTAGCCGATTTCTTATCGCCGGTCTTACCATATACTACCAATACCTCGTCGCTCTTGCACTTGCGGTAACGACTTAAAATCCCGACGATGGTCAGGACGATGACAGCTACCAGAATAGCTGCATAAATGAGAATCTGCTCATCCATAAATGATTGCGTTTTTAGGGTTTATTTAATCAATATAATAGATTCCTTCCTTGTAATCCTTCAGTGTGAGGATATCGCCTTCCTGATAGCTTTTACCCTGTATGCTCCGCACGGTAAGTTCTCTTTGTGCACCATTGATGGCGATATAGACCACGTATTCTGTTCCTGCCTGTCCTTGTTCCTGACAGCGGGTATATATTTCGCATTTCCTGCCTATTAATTCTTCTCCCTGTTCGGGCTTATTTTCTTGTTTCAGCTTATAGCAGAGTTTATAAATCCAAGCTAGGACGAAAACAAAAAAGCTGCCGCTTATCACGGCGCCCAGATAATGCAAGACAATGTAGGGAGGCTGGCATAAATACATGAACCAACCGAAACCCATGCAGAAATGAATCAGCCCTTTGAAGGAGAGTACGCTGCTCATGTCTATATCGGCGTTGCCGTCGGCATTGACGTCTATGTCGGTGTCCATATTGCCGAAAAAGATGGATAAGATGAATTGCAGAAGAAAGATTCCCGTACTTACTAATGCAGCGAAAAAATATACGTTAGCTTCCATTTGAGTGATATATTTTGTGTTTATCTGTTTTTTCAATTCACAAAATAAAGCAATTAATCCGGAAAAGCAAGAAGATAAGGGAATAAATGTAGCTGCATGTATAGCTTTCGACGTTTTTATCCGTCCGGCGGAAAGTTTTCCCTAACTATTGGCATGTCTTTGAAAAGTTACGGGCAATCATTCGTGCGAACTATGCCCGTAACTTTTATAGGTTGTTCTACCTTGTATGTCCTGTTATAGGGAAACCAATGCCAGCGCCTTGTTCTCGGCAGCTTCCATAATCTCCCGTTCACCGGGCCTTTGTCGTTGATGCCGCACAAGTGCAGGATACCATGAATAATCACCCGGTGAAGCTCGCGGTCGTAGGGTTGCTCAAACTGTTCCGCATTGGTGCGGACAGTATCCAGACTGATGAATAAATCACCGGAAATGCGATTACCTTCGCAATAGTCGAAAGTGATGATATCCGTGTAATAATCATGTTGCAGATACTGCTGGTTTACTTCCAGTATTTTATCGTCCGAGCAGAAGATATAAGCGATTTCTCCCACTCTTTTTCCATAGCAGGCGGCTACCTCTTTAATCCATTCGGTGGTTTCTTTCTTTTTGATATCGGGCATCTTTACCCCATCGGTTGATAACTTATCATAGAATAACAAATTAGAAATGACAGGCAAAGATAGGTAAAGTATCTTGTTAGCGGTTCACTTTCGGGATATTTTCTAATAACTTTCTAATCTGGTCTGAGTTGATTATAATCGGTTTCACTTCTCATCGGGAAAAGGGCGTTGTACTTTTGTCACCCAAAAACAGAAAACAATGAAACAACGTGCTATTCTTTTCTTTTTTATAGGCATAATGACAGGAATACTGCAGGCACAGACCTTGACTCTGAAAGATGCCGGACAGCTTTTTCTGAAGCAGAACCTGTCTCTTATTGCAGCCCGGTATGATATGGACATTGCTCAGGCACAGGTATTGCAGGCCAGACTTTTTGAGAATCCCGTTATCTCGTTAGAGCAAAATGTGTACAATAGGCTGAATGGAAAATACTTTGACATGGGAAAGGACGGGGAGTCAGGAGTGGAGATAGAGCAGGTTATCAGTATTGCCGGGCAGCGTAGTAACCGTATCCGTCTGGAAAAAGTGAACAAGGAAATGGCCGGATATCAGTTTCAGGAAATCATGCGCACCTTGCATAGTGAGCTGAACGAACGATTTGTCGAGACTTATTTTCTGACTAGAAATATGGCTGTTTATGAAAAAGAAATAACTTCGTTGGAGCGCCTTCTGGCTGAGATGAAACTTCAACAACAGAAAGGAAACATTTCACTGATGGAAGCCTCGCGTCTGGAGGCCATGTTGCTTTCATTGAAGAAGGAAAGGAATGAGCAGGAGAATCAGCTGGTTGCCGCCCGGGGAGAATTGAACCTTCTTCTGAGCCTTCCTGCTGATGCGCGTCCTGAACTGCTACTGGATGAAAGTATGTTGAAACAGCTGGACTTGTCACAACTCTCTTATGCGGACTTGATGGCACGTATGACTGGACGTCCCGATTTAAAACTGGCCCGTACCTATATCCGTGCTTCGCAGGCGAACCTTAAACTTCAGAAGTCGCTGGCTTTTCCCGAAGTATCCTTTAAAGGGACTTATGACCGTGCCGGTAATTTTATCAATAATTACTTTGCTGTGGGGATCAGTTTCTCTGTTCCTATATTTAACCGTAATCAGGGTAATATAAAGTCGGCCCGCATCGAAATCATGAAAGCGGATAAGGAAAAGGAGTATGCCATGGGAAAAGCGGAGATGGAGCTTTTTACCGCTTATTCGCAGCTGGAGAAGGCGATGAATCTTTATCAGTCGGTGGATAGTGATTTGGAGCAGAACTTTGAGAAACTGATAGCGGGAGTGAATGAAACGTTCCGGAAACGTAGTATCAGTCTGTTGGAATTTATAGACTATTATGAGAGTTATAAAGAAACTTGTATACAGTTATATGACACACGTAAGGACTTGCTTCTGGCTATGGAGAATTTGAACCGCGTTATCGGACAAAATGTATTTAATTATTAATAACTTATCAATCAGAGAACAACAATGAATCAGAATATCTTTTTACTGGGCTTATTTTTTCCTCTTCTTTGTAACTGTTCGGCACCGGCTGAACAAACAGACACGACCAATGGGGGGATCTTCCTGACAGACAGTTTGAAACAAGTAGTGGCCATTGATACTGTAAGTATACAGGAGGTCACGATGGAACTTACCCTGAACGGTCGTGTTACTTTCAACCAAGAACAGGTGGCACGGGTGTATCCCATATTCGGGGGGACGGTGACGGAAGTCCATGCGGAAACGGGAGATTATGTGCAGAAAGGTGAGGTTCTGGCCGTAATCCGTAGCGGGGAAGTGGCCGACTATGAGAAACAGCAGAAAGATGCTGCCCAACAAGTGCTTACCGCCCGGCGTGCCATGGATGCGACTCAGGATATGTATGTTTCGGGCATAGCTTCGGAGCGCGATATGCTCCAGGCAAAGCAAGAACTGGCCGCAGCCGAGGCGGAGGATAAAAGGGTGAAGGAAGTTTTCTCCATTTATCATCTGTTGGGTAATTCCTTTTATCAAGTGAAGTCTCCGGTAGCGGGATTTATTGTCAATAAAACATCAGCAAAGATATGCAGATACGTTCAGACCAGAGTGAGGAATTATTTACTGTATCGGGGTTGGAGAATGTCTGGGTGATGGCCGATGTCTATGAAAGTGATATCAGCAAAGTATGTGCAGGAGACAGGGTGGAGATTACTACACTGGCTTATCGGAACAGGAGTTTCGGAGGCACTATAGACAAAGTGTATCAGGTGCTGAATGACGAGAGTAAAACGATGAGCGTGCGCATAAAATTGCAAAATAAGGATTATCTGCTGAAGCCGGGTATGTTTACCAATGTAAAGGTGACTTGCAAGGCATCCGAGGAACGGATGGCACGGATAGACCCTCATTCGCTGGTTTTTGAGAATGGGAAGAATTATGTGGTAGCGGTAGACGGCGACGCAGTCTTCAGGTGAAAGAGGTGGAGATTTACAAGCGGTCGGATAAGGAATGCTATCTCCGTTCCGGTGTTACCGGAGGCGATAAGATTCTTAACAAAAATGTTCTGTTGGTTTATAATGCTTTGAATGACGATTCTAAATAGAAGGAAAGTATGCATAAGTTTATTGATAATATAGTAGCTTTTTCACTGAAAAATAAATTTTTTTATATTTTTCTGTACCACGATAGCGGTCATTGCAGGGGCGATATCTTTCAAACATACACCTGTAGATGCTTTTCCCGATGTGACGAACACGAAAGTGACCATAATCACCCAGTGGCCGGGGAGAAGTGCGGAAGAGGTGGAGAAATTCATCACTATCCCTGTTGAAATAGCGATGAATCCTGTTCAGAAGAAGACTGATATCCGTTCTACCACTCTTTTCGGTCTGTCTGTTATCAATGTGATGTTTGAGGACGATGTCGATGATTTCACAGCTCGCCAGCAGGTGTATAACTTGTTGAATGATGCTGATTTACCGGAAGGGGTCACTCCTGAAGTACAGCCGCTTTATGGCCCGACGGGAGAGATTTACCGCTACACTTTGCGCAGTGGCAAGCGTGATGTGCGCGAATTGAAAACAATTCAGGACTGGGTGATAGACCGCAATCTCCGTGCTGTGCCGGGTGTGGCTGATATTGTGAGTTTCGGTGGCGAGGTAAAGACTTTCGAAGTCAGTGTGAATCCCCATCAACTGATAAATTACGGTATTACTTCATTGGAACTGTATGATGCTATTGCAAAGAGTAATATCAATGTCGGAGGAGATGTGATTACTAAGAGCTCACAGGCCTATGTGGTGCGTGGAATCGGATTAATCAATGATTTGGAGGAAATCCGGAATATTGTAGTGAAGAATATCAACGGTACGCCTGTATTGGTCCGTCATTTGGCGGATGTGCACGAATCCTGTTTGCCCAGACTGGGACAAGTAGGACGCATGGAGGAAGATGATGTGGTGCAAGGCATTATCGTCATGCGGAAAGGAGAAAATCCGGGTGAGGTGATTGCTGCCTTGAAGCATAAAATAGCAGAACTGAATACAGGGATTCTGCCCGAGGATGTGGAGATTGTTCCATTCTATGACCGTGAGAACTTAGTCAATCTGGCTGTTCATACGGTGACTCATAATCTTATTGAGGGTATATTGTTAGTTACGTTTATCGTTTTAATTTTTATGGCGGATTGGCGGACGACAGTGATTGTCGGCATCGTGATTCCGTTGGCGCTGCTCTTTGCCTTTATCTGCCTTAGAGCGATGGGAATGTCTGCCAATCTGCTTTCTATGGGAGCGATAGATTTCGGCATCATCATTGATGGCGCCGTGGTGATGGTAGAAGGGGTTTTTGTGGCGCTGGACAGAAAAGCGTACGAGGTGGGAATGCCTGCGTTCAACCGGATGTCGAAAATGGGGCTTATCCGGAGCACTGCCAAAGATAAGGCGAAAGCGGTGTTCTTCTCCAAATTGATTATTATCACAGCGTTGGTGCTATATTCTCTTTTCAGAAAGTGGAAGGAAAGATGTTCTCTCCGTTGGCATATACATTGGGATTCGCACTGCTGGGGGCTTTGATCTTCACTTTGACACTGGTTCCTGTCCTGTCTTCTATGTTGCTGAAACGTGATGTCCGTGAGAGGAATAACTGTATCGTCCGTTTTATCAATGAAAAAGCTTCGTTGCTGTTCGACCGGTTTCATGCCCGTCGCAGTCTCACTATCGGACTCTCTACGGTGGTGGCGGTTTTCGGATTGTGGCTTTTAACTTTCTTGGGAACGGAGTTTCTTCCTCAGCTGAATGAAGGTTCCATTTATGTACGCGCCACGCTTCCGCAAAGCATCGCTTTGGATGAATCGGTGGAGCTGGCCAACACCATGCGTCGTAACTGATGGCTTATCCCGAAGTGAGACAAGTGATGTCCCAAACCGGACGACCGAATGACGGAACAGATGCGACCGGTTTCTATAATATTGAATTTCATGTAGACATCTATCCCGAGAAAGAATGGGAGAGCAAACTGACCAAACTGGAACTGATTGATAAGATGCAGCAGGATTTATCCATTTATCCGGGCATCGACTTCAACTTCTCACAGCCTATATCGGATAATGTGGAGGAGGCGGCATCGGGGGTAAAGGGCTCTATTGCGGTGAAAGTGTTCGGCAAGGACTTATATGAGTCACAGAAACTTGCCGTACAGATTGATAAGATTTTGGGGACTGTGGAAGGTATTGAAGATTTGGGAGTAATCCGTAACATCGGCCAGCCTGAACTGCGTATCGAACTGGATGAACAGAAACTGGCACGATACGGGGTAGCGAAAGAAGATGTGCAGTCCATCATCGAGATGGCTATCGGCGGAAAATCGGCCTCTTTACTTTATGAAGATGAACGGAAGTTCAATATTATGGTGCGTTATAATCCGGAATTCCGTCAGAACGAAGATCAGATAGGCAAGATATTGGTTCCGGCCAGCGATGGAGCCATGATACCTGTCAAGGAATTGGCGGATATCCGTACCATTACAGGACCCTTACTTATTTTCAGGGACAACCACACTCGTTTCTGTGCGGTCAAATTCTCCGTGCGGGGACGGGACATGGGAACGGCGGTGGCAGAGGCACAAAAGAAAGTAAATGCCGCGATCCATCTTCCTGAAGGATATTCTTTGAAATGGACGGGAGATTTTGAGAACCAGCAACGGGCGTCCAAGCGTTTGGCCCAGGTGGTTCCTGTGAGTATCGCTATTATCTTTGTCATTCTGTTTGTACTTTTTTCGAATGCCAGAGATGCAGGACTGGTGCTGCTGAATGTACCTTTTGCAGCCGTGGGAGGTATTGCCGCATTGTTGCTGACGGGATTTAATTTCTCAATTTCTGCGGGGATCGGTTTCATTGCTTTATTCGGTATCTGTATTCAGAATGGGGTGATTATGATTTCGGATATCAAGCATAATCTGCATACACGGCTATCCTTGCCGGATGCGGTGAAAACAGGAATGCGCTCGCGTATCCGTTCCATTGTAATGACGGCGGCCATGGCGGCTATCGGGTTGATGCCTGCTGCCATGAGTCATGGCATAGGTTCCGAATCACAGCGCCCACTAGCTATTGTTATTATTGGCGGTTTGATAGGAGCCACTTTTTTGCCTTGTTCGTATTTCCGCTGATTGTGGAGTGGGTTTATAGCAAGATGTTGTATGATAAAGAAGGTAATCTGCTGCAAAGAAAATTATAATGATGTATATTTGCAACCGACAGAAAAACAGATTTGTTTATGGCAAAAATAATATTGGTAGAGGATGAGATAAATATTGCCTCGTTCATTGAAAGAGGGCTTCGTGAGTTCGGTCACGAGGTCTCTGTGGTGTACGATGGTAATGCGGGATGGGAACTGCTTCAGAATGAGTCTTTTGATTTGTTGATATTGGATATCATTATGCCGGGTATGAACGGATTGGAACTGTGCCGCATGTACCGGCAGCGTTTCGGCTATCACTCTCCTGTTGTTATGCTGACGGCGCTTGGAACTACAGACGATATTGTGAAAGGACTGGATGCCGGAGCGGATGATTATCTGGTGAAACCGTTTAGCTTTCAGGAACTCGAGGCGCGTATCAAGGCTTTGCTCCGCCGGAGTAAGGAGGTTCCTGTACAGCAATTGGTTTGTGGGGATTTGATTTTGGACTGTACGTTGCGGCGTGCTCGCCGGGGAAACATGGATATTGATCTTACGGTAAAGGAATATCGGTTATTAGAGTATTTTTTGTTGCATCAAAGGGCGGTGCTTTCCCGGCTTACGCTATTACGTGATGTGTGGGATAAGAATTTTGACACCAATACGAATGTAGTGGATGTATATGTGAATTATTTGCGCGCCAAAATAGATAAAGGTTTTGAGGACAAGTTGATACATACAGTGGTGGGTGTGGGCTATATGATGACTGATTGAAAAGTATCTTTAGGATATAGAGAAACTTAAAAGAAAGGATAGACATGAAGATTGGACCTAAAATAGCTTTGTTTTATTCCCTCATTACGATGTGTGCCATTATCATGGTGATGAGCGTGTTCTATTTGTTCAGCTCTCGCTATATCAACCGTCTGTATGAGTCTTATTTGCGGGAGAAGGCATTTATCACTGCTCAGAAATATTGGGAAAAAGATGAAGTTGACGAACAGAGCTATCGGTTAATCCAGCAGAAATATGATGAGCTGCTGCCGCAAGCAAGGGAAGTATTATTGAATATGGACACGTTGGCACACGTCAAGGACACGTTGGGAAAATATCTCAATGCCAGTCAGCAGGAAAGACTTTTTCATGGTGACGGTACTCCGGTGACTTTTAAATATAAGAAAGAATTGGGTGCGGCTCTCTATTATCCGGATAATGAAGGATATTTTATTGTCTTTGTCTTCTCTGAAAACACTTATGGCAAGGAGATACAGGAGCATATTTTGCTACTTTCGGTTACTCTCGTTGTCATCAGTTCTATTTTATTTTTTATCGGCGTGTTTATTCTAACCGGATTCTTACTCCCCTGCAACATATCTTGAAAGAATTGAAGCGTATCCGTGCCAATAACCTGAATGTACGTCTGAGAAGCTATGGGAACAAGGATGAGCTGGATCAGCTGATTGTGTCACTGAATGGGATGCTGGATCGTATTGACACAGCGTTTAAATCCGAGAAATCATTTGTCAGCAACGCTTCCCATGAATTGAACAACCCGCTTACTGCTATTCAGGGGGAGTGCGAAATAGCCCTTCTGAAAGAGCGTAGCACTTCGGAATATATGGATTCTTTGGAACGTATCTCGGTAGAGAGCAAACGTATTTCTCTGCTGATAAAGTCTTTGCTGTTTTTATCCCGTCAGGATAAGGATATTCTAGCAAATACGGTAGAGGATGTTTGCCTGCCTCGGATGCTGAGGGAGCAGTATGTCGGCCGTCCTCGTATTCGTCTGTCTTCCACACTTAGGGAGGAGAATGACTTATTGTCCGTGCAATCCTTATTTATTGGGAATAGCCCTTCAGAATGTAGTGGATAATGCTTGTAAATATTCGGATAAGGATGTGGAAATCAGCTTGTTCGAAAAGGAGGGCCGGAGAGTGGTGGAAATCAGGGACCAGGGTATTGGTATTCCTCAAGAAGAGGTAGAATTGATTTTTCAATCTTTCTATCGTGCTAGTAATACACGTTCTTACAAGGGGCAAGGCATCGGGCTAAGCCTTTCTTTGAAAATTATATCTACTTACGGCGGCCAAATGGGAATCCATTCGGAAGAGGGACATTTTACCACCGTAAGTATAACTTTTCCTCTGTCCCTAGCCGAAGAATAAATAACAGATAAGAATAGCCGCAATCACTCCGGCCAAATCGGCCAGTAGTCCGCAAGGAACGGCGTGGCGTGTCCTCACTACTCCTACGCTACCGAAATATACTGCCAGGATATAAAAGGTAGTGTCTGTGGAACCTTGAAAGATACAGGCCAGTCTGCCTACGAAAGAATCGGGACCGTATGTAGTCATGGCATCCACCATCAATCCGCGTGCTCCGCTTCCACTCAATGGTTTCATCAGTGCTGTGGGGAGTGCTCCTACGAAATCACTGTCGATACCGCATAGCTTTACGGCTCTGTCAATGCCGTCAATTAAATAGTCCATCGCACCCGATGCACGGAAGACACCGATGCCTACCAGTATGGCTACCAGGTAAGGAATGATGCGTACGGCAGTGTTGAATCCTTCTTTGGCCCCTTCAACAAAGGAGTCGTAGACATTGATTTTTTTTCTGATCCCTGCTACAATGAAGCCGATGATGATAAGAAATAGAAAGACATTGGCAAAAGTGGTGGAGTAAATATCTATCTGGTTTCGTGACAAGGTATTGAAGAAATAAATAATTCCTGCTACCAGCAAACTCATTCCCCCTAAGAAGAAGAGGATGGTACGGTTAAACAGGTTGATTCTCTGATAAATGCTTACAGCTACAATGCCTGCCAGGGTAGAGAAGAAGGTTGCCAGCAGGATGGGGACAAATATGTCTGTAGGTTGGGCGGCACCTAGTTGAGCGCGATATACCATGATGCTGATAGGAATCAGAGTCAGCCCCGAAGTATTCAGTACCAGAAACATAATCATGGGATTACTGGCAGTATCTTTCTTGGGGTTCAGTTCTTGCAGGCCTCCATTGCTTTCAGTCCTAAGGGAGTGGCAGCATTATCCAGTCCCAGCATATTGGCTGCCAGATTCATAAAGATGCTACCTGTCACAGGATGTCCTTTGGGGATATCGGGAAAAAGTTTACTGAACAGAGGTCCCAGCAATCGGGAAAACAGAGCGATGACTCCGCCTTGCTCGCCTATTCTCATAATACCCAGCCAAAGAGAAAGGACACCGGTCAGTCCCAGTGAAATTTCAAATGCAGTTTTGGAAGAACTGAAAGTAGAGTTGATAATTTCGGGAAACACTTGTGTGTCGCCAAGGAAAACGAGTCGCATCAACGCTACTACGAAGGCTATCAGAAAAAAGGCTATCCAAATGTAGTTCAGAACCATATCGCTAGTTTTATTAGTAATAACTCGGACAAAAGTAGTCAATTTATTCGTTTTTGAATTAGAAAAGATTCAATTCTCTTATTTTTATTTCCAATCTTTGTTTGAACACGATAGCAAAATAGTATGAAATGATTTTAAGAGCAAACTACTCTCTCATTTGATTATTTCGATGAACGGGACGAGAAGGAAGCGTTTAAGCGATTCTCGCGAGTTTGAAGAATATCAAAAAGAGTAAAAAGACGTTTGATGGTTTGCTATTTGTCGGGTATATAAAGAAAAATGTTCTTTATGGATTTAAATATGCTTTGAAATGGATACTAATGAGATGTAAAATAACTCTTGAAATAAGTCTGTTCTAGAAGAAACGGATAATATAAGAATCGAAATAGTTAGGAAAAAGAGTTTTGTTGATCGGATCTGATAATAAAAGGTTATATTTGTGCAAATATGTAGTGTGAATTCTGTAGTAGAAGGAGGGCATTGACGTAATAACAAGTAATATGGGAGAATATATGATGAAAACCGAGGAAATAAAAGATTAGTTCAAGCAGTTTGAAAGTATCGTTTGTGATTATCATGGAGTAGAGTGTTGGAGTGCACGCGAGTTGTATTCCTTATTGGGTTATACCCAGTGGAGAAACTTTGAGGCTATCATCAATAAAGCGAAAGCTGCTTGCACGAATGCAGGTGAAGATGTGACCTATCATTTTGCTGACGTCAGCAATGATAAGTTTACCTAAAGGTGCAGAAAGAGAGATAGATGATATCTATCTTACCCGTTATGCCTGTTATTTGACTGCTCAAAATGGTGATGCGCGTAAACCGGCTATAGCTTTTGCTCAAACTACTTTGCTGTTCAGACAAGGCGTGCAGAATTGGTGGAACAACATCTGTTGGATTATGAGCGGGTTCAAGCACGGACTAAATTGGCTGAAACGGAAAAGCTGTTATCGGGTGTGTTTTATGAACGCGGAGTAGATAGTAAAGGTTTTGCCATTATCCGTTCAAAAGGAGATAAAGCCTTGTTTCGTCTTGACACAGCGTTGCTAAAATGTAAACTTGGTGCGCCCCACAGTCGTCCGCTGGTCGATTTCTTACCAACCATCAGCATTAAGGCAAAAGATTTTGCTGCTGAGATGACTTCTATTAACGTACAACAAAAAGATCTTTATGGACAGTCATCAATTGAAAAAGAACATATTGAGAATAATACGGCTGTTCGGAATATGATGGGGTAAGCCGAGGAATCTATCCGGAACAATTGCCTGCAGGCGAAGATTTAAAGAAAGTAGAACACCGTTTGAAATCAGAAGAAAAGAAAATAACTAAGAAATAATGAAGGAACCGCTTGAGGAGAAACTATAAATGAGCTGAAACGGTTTGCTCACTTTCACATGCTTCAGTAAATAATTCTTGTGATGTCTGGTTAGGCAAAATAGAACTTTTAGCCATATACTCTTATTATTGGCATAAATAAAGAGTACGCTTCCCCCTTTTATCGTATTGATAATAGGTTTGGTCAGTGCCTGTGGCAAAGCCGGACAACCGAAACTCCGTCCTAATCTACCCGATTTGCAAACGGATGGATTGGCGTATGCGGCGCCATGAACCACAATGGCACGTTCACGGGCCGGTCATTTATGCCTTTTTCCAGCCCGTCTAATAAAAGAGAGTATCCGTTTTTACCTTGATATGTGTTTCCGGTAAGATAGAAGCCGAGGGAACTTTTATAAGAGCCGACTTCGTTGGAGAAAGAGGTAGCATAGTTCTCGCCGCTGTTTTTTCCATGAGAGACCACTGATGAGTATAGCATCTTTTTCTGTTCCATATCAAAGACAAACAAACGTTTTTCGGTAGAGGGTTTGGTGAAATCAATCAATGTCAGTATGGATTTGCTTTTTTGTTTAATCAAGTTGTATCCTGCCACAGCCTGTCGGAATGCCAGGAAATTGACCACCCCTCCCAATTGCATATCTTCAAATAATTGTTCGCCGTCCATTTTTTGAGGTGCAGGGACAGATGTAGCAACTTTCTTTTCGGGTGTAGCCGTCCGGGTCGATACATTGCTCGACGGAAAGAGGAATAGGAACAGGAGTAAAAAAGTTTTTTTGCATGCGTATGGAAAAACTGGATAACGGGTGCAAAGTTACGCACATTTCTATTCCAAAACAAATATAATCGTCTCATTAACAGGTGCCCATTCGAAAATAAACTTGGCATGAGAGGTGGCATTTCTTACACACATATGTGAGCGGGGGATGGTACCCAACGTATAACTGTATTCTATGATCTGTTGCCGGCGCATTGGTGGGCACTCCGTGGATATAACCACCATTATTGAAACGACTGGCGTAAGGTGCAAAACCACCGGTGGCGGCAGAACCGTCTTTTAGAAAAATCATTTTAGTCTTTTTCTCTTGTAGAACGAACATACCCAATGGAGTTTCTTGGGCGTATGGAGGACGATGTTGTCCTGTTGTAGCAGGATTCATGCTACGTATCAGCCAGCAGCCTTTTCTTTCCGTTCCAAAGTAGTTATATTCTGATTATGGCGGTCTATAAAAATAGCTTTGTTGAACACTACGCTGTCGGGAATCAGTTTTATATATTTTGCCGGAGCATACCATTCACCACCTATAAAGACAGGTTCTACTTTGGTAAATTTTCCTTCCTCACCTAGGTGACGGGTAAGAAGTCCATCTAGTCCGTAGCGTTTGGCAGTAAGGGTGTCATCTGTTAGGAAAAGAGGAATTCCCTGATAGCGTTCCACTCCCAATGTGTCGGCTATCCGTTTGTATGCGTCTCTTTTAAAATTTTTCACTAAAGGTGCTTCTCCGTTCCGGTTTTTATAATTCTGTAAGATACACCATTGTGTCGCTTTCTCTGGATGTTCTCCAACAGCGCCAGTCGTTCCTTTATTTTTTCCCATTGGAAATGACGGGTGGTGTCTTTATAAGGATAGGTATCCTCCAAAGTATGTTTATCATACAGCAGTTCCTTGTCAAGCCTGATGTCTTCGGGTTTGATATCTTTTTCTACAATTTCGGCAATGGCTTCTGTCACAGTATTGTGTACCTCTGTTATCACTTCCTTAATTTCACTATTTGCTTTCGAGGTACATGAGCAGATTGTACAGAAACCAGTCAATAAATATATGAATTCTATTCTTTTCATCATAGACGCAGGTTTATGGCTTTCTTCTACAAATATAATTCTTTAAAAGGAATAAACATGCGTTTTTGTTTTTAAATGCAGTGAAAAATTCCTGTTTCTTTGAACAATCTCCTATTGCAGACCTTATAAAAGACCGCTGGGAATAATCGCTTATCTTGGCTTGAGGTTTTTACAGAAAAAAAGAATCAACTTAAAAACAAGTATTATGGTGGAATCAACTAGAGTAAGAAGTAAAAGATTATCCTTTTCAGGTAAGAAGACACTGTCTTCCTTTATGCAAGTGAATATTGCCAGTCTGAGACAATCGGGAAAATTGCGTACCAGTGAGACGTATAGAGCTACACTGAACAGTTTTATGAAATTTATGGATGGCAAGGATGTTCTGTTGAGCAATATGGATGCCGAGTTGATGATGGGGTATGAAACTTATTTAAAGGCGCAGGGAGCAAGTATGAATACCGTTTCTTTTTATATGCGTATTTTGCGTGCAACGTATAATCGTGCAGTAGATAAAGGGGTGATCAGACAGCGTTTTCCTTTTAAGCATGTCTATACGGGAGTGGAAAAAACGGTGAAGCGGGCTATTTCTTTTAAAGTAATCAGACAACTGAAGGAGATGGATTTAAGTCACTCTCAGTCAATGGAGTTTGCGCGTGATATGTTTATGTTCAGTTTTTATACTCGGGGAATGTCATTTGTGGACATGGCTTTTCTTAAAAAAACAGATTTAAATAATGGTATGCTGACTTATAGGAGAAAGAAAACCGGTCAGTTGCTTTCCATCAGATGGGAGAAATGTATGCAGGATATAGTGGATAAATATCCTGGAAACTTCTCGACTTATCTTCTTCCTATTATAATTCATATCAGAAAAGATGAAAGATTACAATATAAAAATTCCATCTGCTTGGTAAACAGAAGGCTAAAAGAAATAGGGAAAAAGTTAGGGCTTGTTCATCCTCTGACTATGTATGTGGCGCGCCATTCATGGGCCAGTGTTGCCAGAGGCAAACATATTCCTCTTTCTGTAATAAGTGAAGGAATGGGACATGATTCGGAAAAAACGACTTTGATTTATCTGGCAGCATTGGATACCACCGTGATAGACAAAGCGAATATGGTGGTGCTGAGAGAATTCTTGTGATAATAGGGTAAAGATATTGTTTCTTGTCAAAAAGAGGATATCATATCACAGGGTATCCTCCATTTGACGGGACCAGTGTGTCCAGTGTTTTTTCAATAAATTAGTGTTTGTTCTTTCTAAAGATGATAGCAATTTCTGATGTGGCTGAGTTGAATATGCTTGTTGCAAGGTCGGAACAGCATGATCTCTTTATGTTATCTTTTGTCAGAAGATGCTGTTATAGTAAAGGAAAATCGGATTACAGATAGATCCTGAAAGAATTGCCATAAACCATCATGCTGTTTTCGTCCACCCATTTGTTGTGAAAAAAATATCAGTTCCCAAATATTCAGGATTTTTCCGTAATATGATGATTGTCATAGGTTTGTTTTTATATGAATTATAGTTGATACAACTATATTTTAGTGGATAAACTTGAATAAAAGGAAAGGCAAAGTTTACCTAGATTTTATTCTTTGATTTTGGAGATAATCTTCTTATTACAAGTACTTTATACAAAAAACACCAAGTTAAAATATTGTATATCTCTTATTAAGAGATATATATTTTGTCGCAAATTTAAGCAAAGTTTTGAGAATTAGAACAATTTAGCGAGGAAATTTAATAATTGATTCAAAAAAAAAACGTTTTTTGAATACAAGATTTAGTCTTCTGAAGTATTCTTATATTAATATAGTTCGTTGATTTATAGTGTATTATGTGTGCGTAACATATCTCTTAATAAGAGATCTATCGTATAACTGATGACATGCTATATAATAATGTATAGTTGTGAAGA
>ENA-OQER01000012-OQER01000012.1-human-gut-metagenome-genome-assembly--contig:-NODE-12-length-87679-cov-7.578045_pt1 | contig 87679 bp, 95 predicted proteins | sample MGYA00242797_ERZ504639 | MGnify/ENA primary metagenome ERZ504639 (study PRJEB26092, sample SAMD00036306) | human gut metagenome | host: Homo sapiens | study: EMG produced TPA metagenomics assembly of... | reverse complement strand
AAGAATAGAACGGTTAAAAGATTGCGTTAGTTATTAAAAATACAATGAATATCACACTTGATTCTTTCAATGTAGAAATTGATAAAATTACATTCACTCATAAAGAAGAAGAATATTTTATTGTAACTGAAGGACCTAAAACCCCTGATGATAAAGCTGTTTTTTCAGCTATTTCTCAACATGTAAATTATTGTAATAAGCATAATTTTTACTATACTTTTTCCTTAGGTGAAATCATTTCTGCTGAACATATTCAAGACAAAACTTTCCAAACTACGTATTTTTGCACGAAAATAAATCGCAAAGTAAACAATAAACAATTATTGATAAAACCTGCTGGATTATATGCCATAAAATATATTCGTGGTTCTTATGATGATTTAATCAAAGCTTATGCTCAATTCGTAGAAGAACTACATAATATGAATTACAAAGTCATAGGTGCTTTATATGAAGAAGATATGCTCAATTATCTTTCTGAAACGGATTTCAACTATTATTTAATGAGAATAGAAGCTCGTATCCTTTAACAAAAAAGCTATTAATAGATATTACTATTAATAGCTTTTACTTTCTTTTAACTATTTTCTGCCTTGTAGATAAGATGATACTTATTTTCTTTAAGCTCTACAATTTGTTCGACTTCATCTTGATGAATTTTCTGTTCAGCAATCAATTTACCTTCACATAAGACACAAGTCCCACAACTACTGCTCAAATCTCGTGGTACAGGCATAATTTTAGCTTTTATATTCATTTGTTCGCATAATTTTTTAAAGCGAATAGCACCAAAATGTGCATAAAAAGTTACTATATATTTCATTGTATTTTATATTTAACTTTTACTTTGTAAAAGTCAAAGTATATTCTCCATTTTGTTCAGTAATATTGACATTATATCCTTGCTTTTTGCCATAATTACTCACGTTTTCTTTAGCTGTAGGGCTATCTACTATCATTTGATATTTATTTTCTTTGCTCATCATTGCTTTGCTAAGCATAATCACAGGTTCTGGACAAGAAAGTCCTCTTGCATCTAAAATTTCCATAAATCTAAACTCCCTCATTATTTTGATTTAATACTAAATGTGTTAAAATATGCTATGAATATCGTTACAACTAGACCGATAACTACTGCAATTTGACCATTTACTGTTGGACCATTGCCACTAGAAGCCAAACCAAAATTATGTGCAAAAGCTGCTCCGATAATTAAACCTAAAACAGTGATAGCACTATCAGAATTGCCTTCACCTGCTAAGACTAATTGACGCAATGGACAACCGCCAAGTAATACACAGCCAAAACCAGCTAATAACATACCTAAGAAATTCCAAATTCCATCTGTATGAGCTATTGGTTGTTTATCAAAACCTAAATTAAAATATGATACATCTGTGATATTTGTAAGTATTAAATTGCAAATAAACGCACTCACTAAAATAGCAATAAAGCCTAATAATAATCTTGATTGACCAAATAAAATTATATCTCTTATGCCACCAACCATACATAAACGCGTACGTTGAGCCAACATACCTACAACAATACCTGCACCTAAGCTAATAGCTAAAGCTGCATGTTTACCACCTGGTGCAGAAGCACTTTCCGTAAAATGAATAAATACTGGTGCTGTAAGTAAAAATACTAATAAAACTACAGCGATAATTGGTAAAATACTACCTTCTAATTTAGGCAATTTATATGTTCTTTTTAAACTATATCCTTTATTTAAGAAAAATACTCCTGCCATAATACCAGCGATAAATCCTACTAAGCCAAAAATAGCATTTAAATCTCCACCTGCTAAACGCAATATCATTCTAAAAGGACAACCTAAGAACATCAAACAGCCAATCATCACGAAAAATGCCAATATAAAACGTGTTAATGGAGAACTGCCACCTTTAGCATTAAATTCATTTTTAGCCACAGCAATTATAAAACTACCTAAAATCAAACTGATAATCTCTGGTCGAATGTATTGAACTGTTGCTGTGGAATGTAAACCTAAACCGCCTGCTGTATCACGTAAAAAACAAGCAATACAAAAGCCCATATTCATAGGATTACCAAAATAAACTAAACAAGATGCTATAATACCTATAATTCCCCCTGAAGTATAATCATCATACTTTCATTCTTTTGCATAATATATGCCTCCCTTTCTATGTATATGCACAATGCGTTTATCATAGCATCTAAACTTAAGCTATGTCTAATTTAATTTATTAATATTTTTCATCTATTTATCAAAATTCATAATAAATGAGGTTTTTATCATGCATAAAATTTATCTAGATAATGCTAGTACATCATTTCCGAAACCACCTTCAGTAGCTAAAGAAGTCTATAATTTTCTTGCTCATAATGCAGTGAATATCAATAGAGGTTCTTATAATAATGCTTATTCTGTTGAAGAAATAGTTTTTGAAACAAGAGAATTATTAAAAGATTTATTTCATGCTACAGATAGTAAAAATGTAGTCTTCACCAAAAATATAACAGAAAGTTTAAATATATTATTAAAAGGCTTTTTAAAACCAAATGATCATGTAATAATTTCTTCTATGGAGCATAATGCTATTATGCGTCCTTTAACTCAATTAACTAAACAAAATATCAGTTATACTCAAGTTCCTTGCCATATAGATGGAACATTTCCTTTGGCAAAATTATCTGATTGTCTACAAGAAAACACTAAGCTCATCATTGTAACTCATGCTAGTAATGTATGTGGAACAATCTTACCTATTGAACAAATTGGTATATTTTGTGTCAAACATAATTTAAAATTCATGGTAGATTGCGCTCAAACTGCTGGTATTTTGCCCATTGATATGCAAAAAATGCATATTGATGCTCTAGCTTTCACAGGTCATAAAGGTTTATTAGGTCCACAAGGAATAGGTGGCTTTATTCTATCTGAAGATATGATTAAACAAATTGAACCGTTAATCAGTGGTGGTACAGGTAGTATCAGTCATACAGAAGAAATACCTCAATTTATGCCCGATAGATTTGAAGCTGGTACTTTAAATCTTCCTAGTATTATTGGACTACATGCGAGCTTACAATGGTTAAAAAAAATTACTATCGCCAAAATCCATGAACATGAAAATATGTTGACAAACTATTTTTTGCAACAGATACAACAATTAGACCCTGATGAAAAATATATTCGCCTTATTGGCAAAAAAGATATTCTTATGCGTACAGGCGTAGTTTCTATCCAAGTCTTAAATCATGAATTATCACAAATTGCCTATGATTTAGATGATAAATTTCAAATTATGACTAGAGTCGGTCTTCACTGCGCCCCACAGGCACATAAAACTTTAGGTACTTTTCCTACAGGCACAATCCGTTTCTCCTTTGGTTATTTCAATACATTAAAAGAGATAGATTTAACTATAGAAGCCTTAATTAAACTCATTTTAAATAAAGATATACAAAATATATAGGATATTAATTATGGAATTTAGACAATTAGAATCTTTCTGTGCTGTTGTTCGTTATCAAAGTTTTACTAAAGCTGCGGAAAAATTATATATTTCTCAACCTACAATCAGCACTCATATTCGTATGCTTGAACAAGAATTTAATTCACGTTTAATCATTCGCACTACTAAAAATATTGAAATCACACCACATGGGAAAGAATTATTTGCATGTGCTCAAAAAATCTTCACATTAAAAAATGATTTAATTCAAAAATGGTCTGAAGAAAATAAAAAAATCATTCGTATCGGCGCTTCTACCATTCCTGCTGATTATATATTACCTGAAGTGTTACCATTATTTTGTCAAAAATATCCCGATATCCAATTGCATATTCATCAAAATGACAGTGGTAATATCTTACAATCTATTTTAAATGGCAAATTCACCATTGGCATGGTAGGCATGAAATCCTTTGAAAAAGAGCTTGATTTTGTTCCTTTTTTTCATGATGAAATCGTGATGATTACTCCTAAACAAGAAAAATTTTTACATTTTTCCCAAAAAGCATTTAATCAAGATGATTTAATCTCTTTATTAAAAAAAGAAACTATTATTTTACGTGAACAAGGTAGTGGCAGTAAAAAACGTTTAGAAAGTTACTTTGAGCAAATCAATCTATCCGAAAAATCCTTAAATATCATAGCTAGATTAAATGACCAAGAGTCCATCAAAAAATTAGTAGCTAGTGGACTTGGCATCTCGTTTATTTCTGCTAAAGCGATCACTGATGCAAATAATTTGCTCACTATAAAATTACCTGAAAATAGCTTAACTCGCAGTTTATATTTTGCTTATCATAAAGACTATATCTTAAAAGAACATATCTTATCTTTTATAAAATTGTACAAAATTTCTATGACAAAAATAAAATAAACGATATAATACTATACAAGATTAAATATAGAGAGGGTTAGTATATTGAAAATAAAAATATTGACAAATATGGCAATGCTTGTAGCTTTGTCTTTGATTTTAGTAATGTTGATTAATTTCCCGATTTTGCCTGCCGTTCCATTTATGAAATATGACCCTGCTGATATTCCTATTCTCATTGGCAGTTTTCTCTTTGGCCCTATGGGTGGTGTAATCCTGACAGCAATTGTTTCTATTTTACAAGGTCTATTCATCAGTGGTGATGGTGGTCCAATCGGTATCGTCATGCATTTTTTAGCTACAGGTACTTTTGCTTTTATTGCCGGATTTATTTATCAACGTACAAAAACAAAACGTTCTGCTGTTGTCGGTTTAATCTGCGGAGCTTTAAGTATGACTTGTGTTATGGTCATCTGTAATTTATTATTAACACCTATTTTCTTAGGCGCACCTATGGAAAAAGTTATTGAACTACTTTTACCTGCCATCATACCTTTTAATTTGATTAAAGCAAGTATAAATGCTTTAATAACTTATTTCATTTATAAACCTATATCAAATTTTGTACATCGCAATATTTAAAAGGAGCTTTAAATTTGACTGTAATTACTACTATTCGCAAAGTAACAATTGATTTAGAAAATAAAGCTAAACAAATTGCTAAAGATTTATCCATTCCCTATGTTACAAGAAATAATCTTGGCATTGATAAAATAAAACAACTAGAAAATGCAGATACTGTAATCGTTGTAAAAAAAGATAAATTAGTCTTAGATTTACCTACAGGCGAGATGTTCTTTCACCCTAATATGGCTCAAGTTCGCATGAAACGTTTACGCTGTGGTGATATTGATAATATGCTTGAAGCTATGGGAGGACGAGAATTTTTACAAAATAAAACTGTTTTAGATTGCACTTTAGGTTTTGCCTCTGATGCAATTATCAGCTCATATGGTGTAGGCCCTAAAGGTAAAGTCATCGGTCTTGAAGTCAATCCTTTAATCGCTCTAATCGTCAAAGATGGACTAAAGACTTATCTACCTACTAACTATGATTTAAAATCTGCTATGGATAATATCACTGTTATCAATCAAGATTATTTAAGTTTTCTTAAAGAACAAGAAGATAATAGTTTTGATATCATCTATTTTGACCCTATGTTTCGCCATGCACTCACAGACAGTAAAAGTCTAAATCCACTTCGCCAATTAGCGATATGAGAGCTGTTAGCCACGAAGCATTAAATGAAGCCAAACGCGTTGCTAAATATCGCATAGTCTTCAAAGAAAATAGTCGCAGTCTTGAATTTTCTCGCCTTGGTTTTACTAAAATCTGTGGTGGTAAATACGCTCCTATTCACTATGGAGTTATTGATTTAAACTAAAAATATAAAAGACCTAAGCTATATGGATTTCCCATATAAGCTTAGGTCTTTTTTCTATTCTTTAAACAGTTCTAATTGTTTTATCTCTTTAAAATGATATTGACGATATTTTCGTTCGGATAAAGCCCTGCTCAATCTTTTACTATCATAAATTCTAATATACTTCTGAGCAAAAATATTTGGCAATGCCACACCTACAGCTATTGCTAAAATTATCAAAGTAGCATTTACACCACTTTGAAACGCTTGTAAAAAATTGCTTACATCTAAAGTATCAATATCAATTATATTAAATAACAAACGATACATCAAAATACCCGGCATCAACGGAATAACTGATGGTATCGTAAGCACATGGCTAGGCACATGAAACCAATGCACAGCCCTCAAAGCAATAATACTTACTACCATTGCTCCTAGCAATGTTCCAATCGGCAAACCAACACCTAAAAAATCCATAGATAATGTACGTACACAGACAGAAATCACTCCACCTAAACCGACTACCCATAATAAACGTGGCGGAACATTAAACATTGTAGAAAAACCAGCAGCTGCTATAAAAGCTGATATTACATAAACAATATATGCTTGATGATTTACTGTCGATAAATGCGTAAAATCTTCTACACTGAATAATTTTATGGCAAAAATTATACCAAAAGTCATACTACCGACCATCAGCAGAGTATTCATAGCCCTTGTTATGCCAGCTGTAATATAACAATCGAGCATATCTTCTAAAGCATTGACCATAGGCACACCTGGAACGATAAAAATAGCACATGCCAACATAGTGTACCATGAAGTATCTGTAAACGGCAAAAAATGCGTAAAATATGCTATTACTGTAGCTGTAAATGAAGATAATACAATTGCCATATAAGGATTTATACCAATTTTTAAACATTGACTGCGCACAAAAAAGCCAATAAATGCTGCTAGTGCAGTATATAATGATGCCATGATATCACAGCCAAACATTTTACCTACACCGCCACAAGCCAGCGCTGCTCCAAGATTAATAATAAAAGTAGCATATTTGCTTTTCTTACTTTCTACTTTCTTCAATTCAGCTTCAAATTGCTCAATAGTATAATCTCTTTCGATTGCCTCCCATGTCATTTTACTAACTTCTAAAATCACATTCATATCAACATTATGCTGATAACATTTTTGCAATTTCGTCATATGATAATTGCCAACGCTCACACTGACCATCAAAGTAGTATAGGTAACATGAATATGCAATTGGTCGCCAAAAATTCCCGCATAAGCGGCTGTTCGTTGCATAGTTCGCACAATCCTGCTCGTATCTGCTGAATTTTCCATCATCAAACGACCTACATGCAAAATCAAATGAACTTTTCTTGTCAGTTCTAAATAATTTTCATCTATATTATATGGTATGCTTTTAGAAATTGGTACGTTCTTCATCAGTATAAATGCCCTTCTTAATCATAAAATAAATATCCTATTCTATTATAATATCAATCTAAGATAATAGTACATACAAAATTATATTTATTTCAAATATCACTCAAATCAACATAAGACCTCAAGAAATTGCAAGGATTTTATTTAAATTCAGCGAATTATATACTAAACGATATTATTTATTTTAAATTTAGAAAAGAGGGATTATATGCAAATCTACATTCAAGTAAAACAACTCAGCAAACGCAAAGCTAGTATTGAAGCACAAAAATTTATAATTGAAGACTCCCTTTTTACTGTACATGATTTACTTTATGACATTGTAACTAAACAAGTAGACAAATTCAATCATCGTGCTATTGGCAATATAGATGGTGAACCTACCTTATTAAATTATTTATCGTTAACTCAAATAGAAAATCAATCGCCTTCTGGAAAAATATCCTTTAATCTAGATTACCGCCAACAAAAACAAGACATTCAATCGGCTTTTGATAATGTTATTATGGCTTTTAATGATGGATTATTTCGTATATTTTTAAACGATAACGAACTATCTTCCCTAGAAGAAAAAATCAATTTACAAGAAAATGACAAATTAACTTTTATCCGCTTAACCATGTTATCAGGAAGAATTTGGTAAGTTTTTCCATAAAATCAGAAAGGATTTTTATTATGTGTTTAGATAGATGGTTCAATAATAATAAAGAATTTAAAAATAAAATAATAGCTGAACTTGCAAAGTTAAAAAATAAACTTTCTACAACGCAACAAAATATTTATGATATTTATTTAACTGAATTACAAGTAAAAACTAGATATAATTATTATTACGCTTCTTTTTCCTTAGAAGAAAGGCTCTCTAATCACCCTTTATATCTACATTGGCAAAAAATTTTGCCTGAAGTATTAACAAAGCCTATATCTTCTTATTTTTCTGATGATGAAAAAATTGTATTGCAGACCATCTTAGGCAAAGACAAAGCAGATTTATTTTTCTTAGCCCTAGATAATTTAATGGATTACCCTTATCAAACTAACTGGTATAGGCGTACACTACGTTCTCACCAATCACATCTATATTTAAGTCGCATGTTCGATGTATTAAATGAATTTTTAATCTATCGCAATACTCAATTAACGCCTCTAGAAAAATTAAAACTATCTCGTAAACCTATCGATGAAAATAATTTACCACTACAAGATTATATTTATTTACAAAGTTTGGTATTTATGTTCTAGCCGCTGAAATTGACAACAACAATACACAAACAATTAAATTAATTGAAGATATCATCTTAGGTGATAATCAAGTTGCTTTTCTTTCTTATGGTTTAATCAATTCCATAGTAAAAAGTCACAATCAACATCTGCATAAATTATTAGGTGATTTACTCTTAGCTGGACGATTGCAAGAAGGATTGCGCCAATCCATCACTGAAAATATGGATAATGGCACAGTAGAAGCTTTTTTAACCCTATTAAAGTAATCGAAGAAAATAATTTAATTCGCTATGCATCTGTAAAAAGAGCTATAGCCACATGGACAAGTCTAATTGATATTAATAATGCTGATAAAATCACTAAAAAAGAAATATCTTCTTTCTCTAAATTTCTAACAAATGAACAGCTCCGCCATCAATCACTCAATAGCCAAAATCCAGTGGAAATCTATTTAGCTCTATGGTCATATGCTTTTTATAACGTAGAAGCAACTATACCATTTATCCTTGATTTATTTAAAAATGGTCAAAAACATCAAAAACTAGTCGCTGGTTATTTCTTAAATGTAATCAATGATAATCAAATAATTTTTAAATTACGTTATGAATTAGTTACCCAATACAATTTAACAGAAGATAATCTCTCCTTAATAGCTATATTATTCCGTCTAAAATTAAAAGATACAGCTTATAAAAATTTCCTTAATCATAATTTCAGCTCCACACAGCTAACAGATTATTATTATAAATTAAAAGCTTTATCGCAAAATTTACCTAAAGAAAAAATTTTCTCGCCTTGCGTTTTTCCATGGCATACTGAAATTCTAAACTTAAGTGATGTTTTGATTGAAATGGCAGATATTAGTTACTATCTAGCTGCTGATGAATTATTAGATGATTTTTGCAGTGAAATTTCTCGACTTGATACTTTTTGGCGCGATAATTATTTGAAAAAATTATATACTACTCCTAAAACTCTAACTCAACGCCAATTAGTATTTTGCCTATTAGCTGATAGAAGTGAAGCCACACGCAAAGAAAGCTATAACATCATCAATAAACTCGCCATTTCTAAAGATGAATATGACCTTCTCATATCCATGCTCAAATATAAATACAGTGATTTACGTCAAAATATCATTCGACTCTTATTAAAACAGCCTGAAAAACAATTACTTGATACCTTAAAAATTTTATTGAGCGATAAAAAAAGGCTCTATCCGCCTTGCTGGTTTAGATATATTATTGCAATTGCAAAAAAATCCTCATAATCAAACCCTATTTAATACTGCAAAAACATATCTTTGTACACTTACTAACCCTACAACTAATGAACAAATCTTAATTTCACAAATAAATGATAGCTATGATAATGACCCTACTATTAAAGAATTATCTTACGATACTACATTAAAAACTCAACTTGCACTATCTGAAGTAAACAATTCTTTAAAAATAACAGATATTTATCCGCTTTCACTTCAAGAATTATTTCAAATAGTAGATGATTTATCTAATTTTTACGAAAAACATAAAATGCTTTCGTATAATCCTTTGTATGGCAGTGAAATCCTTTTAGATAATGATTTTAGACGCATTTCTTGGGAAGAAAAATTTAATTTATATAAATATCCTTATCCTAATCTTTGGCAGGATTTTTATGCTCAATATATCAAAACACCTGCTAAACTTTATCAATTATATCTATTTATATCATTGAATTATTTCGATATAAATTCACCATTTAAAGATGTAATATCTAATACATTCAATGACAATTCAATTTGTCTAAAATCCAAATATATACAAACTAAATTAAATAATTATTCCCGTATAGAAAGTTTAGCCACTATCATTGAAAATCTCTATGAATATTATGTTCCTCAAAAATATTGTTTTGAAGTTGCTAAATTCTGGGCTTTACGTCATTTAGAAAAATTCGATTTTAATAAAGTCATAGCAAAACAAAATAAAATGACTATTTCTTTCTTAACGCAATATCATTATGGTAGTAAATCTGTTGGTTGTACTTTCATTCTTATGCCACTTTTAAATAATTATAATGATGATATTAGCTTTAAAGAAAGCTTCATTTTACTGTATAATCTCTACACTAAATACAAATATGAAATTTATTTGCCTATATATAATTTCCTTCGTGCTAAGCAAATGAATTTAATCGCTGAAGATGAACTTTATATCGATATTTTCCAACGTTCATCAGAACAATTATCTTCAAAACTCAATCAATTATCTTCTTTATTTGAAGACAATTTTTCGACTTTAGCTTTTAGTGATTTCTCTGCTGAAAAACCAACAATAAAACAAGATTTACTACTTTATAGCCAAAATTTTGCCGATATCATCATATCTCAAATTTTGTCCATTGAATTAAAACGCGGTGATTTGCCTACTAAATACACTAAATTAATAAATAATATCAAACAAATAAAAGGCATTCATTATTTTGTTGATATTTTAACAGCATTAAGCAAAAGTAAATTAAAAAATATCTCTTATCTTTGGTCTGAAGTAACTAATAAAGATAGCATCTTTTCTTATCTATTAAGTATTTGTAAACCTAAAAAAGATGAAACAGCTAAAGATTTAAAGGCGTATCTAAAAGATAAATCTATCTCTAATATTCGTTTAATCGAAGCTTGTATGTTCTCACCTTCATGGATACCATTAGTGGATAAAATTTTGAAATGGAAAGGATTTGTCAGCGGTTGCTATTATTTCTTAGCACATATGCGTTATGCTGATAAAAAATTAGCTGTTACCTTTGCTAAATACACGCCTATTTCTATTGAAGATTTACGTGATGGAGCTTTCGATTTGGATTGGTTTAAATCATGCTATAAACAATTAGGTAAAGAACGTTTTGCCATTTTATATGATGCTGCTAAATATATCTCCGAAGGTAATGCTCATACACGTGCTAGAAAATACGCTGACGCTACTAATGGTTTATTCTCTGCTGATGAAGTCAAAGCACAAATAATTGAAAAACGCAATAAAGATTTATTGATGGCTTACGGATTAATCCCACTTTCTAAGAGCGGTAAAGTCACTAAGACTGCACAAAAAGAAATGCTCAAACGTTATATATTCATTCAGCAATTCCACAAAGAAAGTAAAAAATTTGGCTCACAAAGACAATCTAGTGAAAACTTAGCTTGTAAAATTGCCCTAAATAATTTAGCAAGAAATGCTCATTTTTCTGATACTTTCCGCTTTATCTTAAATATGGAAACACAATTAATCAAAAATCAGCAACAATATTTTGAGCCTAAAGAGCTAGAAAATATTTCTATTTATTTACAAGTAGATGAATATGGTAAAACTTCTATTATTTGTCAAAAACAAAATAAACAATTAAAATCTGTACCTAGTAAAATCAAAAAAGAACCATATTATCTTGCCTTAAAACAAGCCAAAAATGAATTTATTGACCAATATCGCCGTTCAAAAATTATGTTTGAACAAGCTATGGAAAACTCCACTTTATTTTTGGCAGATGAAATCACTTTGCTCAATCAAAATCCTATATTAAAACCATTGCTTCAAAATCTAGTATTTATTCATGATGATGACATAGGCTATTTCCAAAATAATAGCTTAATCTCACCTACAAAAGACATCATCAATTTAAATGCTGATGATAAAATTCGTATCTCTCACCCTATAGATTTATATAAAAGCAATCTATGGCATATATATCAGCAAGATTTATTTACACGTCAAATTAAACAGCCATTCAAACAAATTTTCCGTGAATTATATTTAAAAATAAATGACGAGTTAAATTCTGCTCAATCTCACCGTTATGATGGTTATCAAATCCAACCACAAAAAACGCAAGCTGTTTTAAAAACTCGCAATTGGATTGCTAGCTATTATGAAGGGCTACAGAAAGTATATTATCAAGAAAATATCATGCTACTATTTACGCTGCTGTTGATTGGTTTACTCCTGCCGATATTGAAGCTCCTATACTTGAATATGTATCGTTTTATGATCGCAAAACCTTCAAAGATATTTTAATTAAAGATATTCCTGATATTATTTTCTCTGAAGTTATGCGTGATGTAGATTTAGCTATCAGCATTGCTCATGTAGGTGGCGTAGATCCTGAAACAAGTCATTCTACAATACAGATGCGCAAAGCTATCTTAGAATTTACTTTACCACTCTTTAAATTAAATAATGTTTCCTTAAATGATAATTTTGCTATCATCAAAGGAAATTTAGCAGATTATTCCATTCATTTAGGTAGCGGTCTCGTTCATTCAAATGACAGGATGCTGAAATTGCTATTTCTGTTGTTCCTTCCCAACATCGTGGTCGCCTATTTTTACCATTTGTTGATGATGATCCTAAAACAGCCGAAATCATCACCAAAGTATTGCTCTTTGCCAAAGACAATGACATCAAAGACCCATTTATTTTAAATCAAATAAAAGTAGTTAAATAAAACGAAAAAACTGTACTAAAATCATAAAATTGTTTAGTACAGTTTTTCTATTTTATCTATGCTCTTTTTGATTTAGTTCTCACCAAAAACATCAATTTATCTTCTTTTAACTTATTAATATAATTGCGGAAAAAGATATTAGGAATTGCCACACCAACAGCTATCGCCAATAATATCAAGCTTGTATTAACACCATTGTTTAAAACATGATGATAACTCATATTATCCACATTTTCTAAATTAATAATGCTAAATAACAGACGATACATAAAAACACCTGGAATTAAAGGAATTACAGACGGAATAGTCAATACATGACTAGGTGCATGTACTATATGCACGGCTTTTAAAGATAATAAACTGACTATAACAGCACCTACAAGCGAAGCCGTTGCTTGTGAACAATTATATTCTATCATCAAAAAATTGCGTATTCCTACCGAAATTATCGCTCCACATGCTACTACTATTAATAATCTCGGTGGCATATTAAAAATAGTTGCAAAACCTATTGCAGCTACTGCTGAAGCTATAGCACATATTAAATAAGAATTTGAAGAAATAATACTCAGATTTGTAAAATCTTGAACTTGACATAATTTTATAGCAAAAGCTATGCCAAAAGTCATACTTCCTATCATCAATAGAGTATTTATCGCTCTTGTCATTCCTGCTGTAATATAATTATCTACCAAATCATCTATTACATTAATCAAAGGAATTCCTGGCACGATAAATAAACTACAAGCAATGAGCGGATGCCAAGCGTATTAGTTGGCATAAAATGTATAAAGTATGCACAAATAGTGGCTATAAAAGCAGAAATAGCTATTGAAGCATATGGATTGAACTTTAATAAATTGCATTTCATTCTCGTCCAATAACCTATCATCGCACAAATAGAAGTGTAGATAAATGCCCAAAAATCACCACCAAATAATAAACTAAAACCACCACAAGCCAGTCCTGCACTAATCATTACTAAAGGCTTTTTATAATATCTTTTACGCAAACAAATAAATCTCAGTTCTTTTTCAAATTCATATAAAGAATAATCTTGCTCAATAGCTCGCCAGGATAATTTACTAATTCCAGAAATTGCTGTCATATCTACTCCATGTCTATAACATTTTTGGAAATTAGTAATAGATTTGTCCCCTGTATTGATATTTACCATTATTGTCGTAAAAGTAATATGAATTTGTAATCTTCGCTCTGGTATTTTCATAAATACGCCCACGCGTTTCATATTGCGTACAATACGATTTGTATCAGCTCCACTTTCCATTAAAACTTTGCCCACACGCAAAATCAATTGTATTTTTCGTTCAATCTCCTTATCTTCTTTCAAATTTTTTAAATTATTATGTTCTAAATAATCATTCATCTTCCCTAACCTCTATAACTCTATTATTCAATTTTCTATTACCAAATAGCATAAATATGATGATTTTAAAATTATATCTCCTTCATAATCTGCTATATTTATATTATTATGCAAAGTAATATTAAATTCAAATACAGCTTTGTTATTCAATTTATAATTAAAATGCATTAATAAAATTAAATAAAGAGCTATTGACTATGGTGTTATACCATAGTTTATACTTGAAATAAGAAGTAATATATTTCTATTTTAAGAAGGATTTGTTATTATGGTTACGAAAAAATATTGCTGGTTAATGTTATTGCTAGCAATTATTTTGGAAATAACAGGTACAGCTTTAATGAAATTTTTTGCCATAAAAGGTGGTATGGAAGGTTATATCTTAATGCTTTTATTTATATTTTGTTCCTATTTTGCATTAAGTAAAGCCATTGTAAAAATTCCCATCAGTACTGCTTATGCTATTTGGGAAGGTATCGGCTTAATCGGCACAGCTACTGTGGCTTATTTTATTTTTTAATGAAGACTTATCTTTATTAAAAGTTTTAGCTTTTATGGTAATCTTAAGTGGTTTAATCATGATAAAAAAGGAACTTATACTGTTTCAAATAAATAATGGAGTTGAATATTATGTCAGATGGTACGATTGGTACTTTATTGATTATTGGTTCTGTATTTTTCGATGTATTCGCTAATATTTGTCTAAAAAAATCTCAAGGATTTAAATATAAATTATATGGATTTTTGGCAATCAGTTTAGTTGGATTTGCCTTTTTATGTTTAGCTTACGCTATTAGCATCATGGATTTAAGCATTGCTTATGCCTTATTTGGTGCTTGTGGTTTACTTTTAACTACAATTATTGATAAATTATTTTTCGGTCTACGCATCAAGCCTTTGGGAATTATTGGCTTAATGACGATGATTACTGGTATTGTTTTAATAAAAATGATTTAAATAAATAAAACCACTATTTAGTATGAAATTATATCTTTAAAATTATACTATAATAGTGGTTATATTTATTCACGCCATTGAACAATTTTATCAAAATCTTTTCGTGGTCTAACTACAGGTTTTTCATCAACATAACCCAATAGTGCAATATAAACTATTATTTCACCCTTTTTATTTAACCAATGTTTTAATTCTGGATATACAAAGAAAATATCTCCTATCCATAAACTTCCTAATCCTAAATTGTTAGCAGTTAATAACATATTTTTAATACTTGCACATATTGCTTGAATATCACAAATTTCAGCAATATGTTCCTCAAAACTCAAGAATTTTCTATATTCTTTAGATAATGTATTTATTACAAAAATAAGTACTGTAGCTTCTTGCATAATTTTAAAACTATTTTGAGCACTATTGATATAGTTAACATAATTAGGTAATAATGATTGCATTAATTCCCTAATTATTCCTTAATTTAAAATCTGCATACATTCTTGTTTTGATTTATCCATAACCACTATAAAATACCATGGTTGTCTATTCTTAGCAGAAGAAGCTTATCGTCCAGCTTCTAAAATTTTTTAATTAAATCTTTTGTTACTTATTCTGCTTAAACTTATGTATACTTCTCCTATTTTCAATATCAATTATCATAGATATTCACCTTCTTATTATATAAAAATAACCACTATCTAATAAAAAAATTGGGCTAGATAGTGGTTATTTTTATTTTTCTTGTAAAGAATCCCATAATAATAAAATATTATTACCTACTTCTGCATAAAAACGAATACTTTTTGTTTGTTTTCTTTCTTCCCAAGCTACATGGTTTTTTGATTTTTCCTGTGCATATTTTTCTTTAAAAACTTTTAACATTTTATCATTAAACTGTACATCAATCATCATATTATATCTTTGAAAATTTTTGTCTACTAAAATATAATGATTATCTAATACTTTTAAATTATATTTTTTCTCAATTAAATCAACGTAACCTTTTGGTAATTTATAATCCATATCTTAAAAATCCTTTCTTCATTTATAAATAAAGGCGTAATCCCTAAGGATACGCCTTTATTATTCATTTTAAATCAAATGGAGATAAGTTTCTTAAACTGTTTTCATTAATATCAGCATTAGCAAATTTATCTATCAACTGTTGCACTGCTAGTGTTGCAGATAATTTTCCATTAATTACATCTTCTTCAATTTCTCCTTTACTTTTTATAATCTCTGGACAACGATAAAATAAATTATGCAAATGTTCTTCTATCATAGTATACACCCAAGAAATCGTTTGTTGTTTTCGACGTTCCTTCAAAACACCATTAGCAAAACCTTGTTTCATAAAAACTTTCACAACATTTTGCCAAAAATCCATAATTCCTTCACCTGTATATGCTGAACAAGTATAAGCATGTGTAGTCCAGTGCTCTGTTGCTTGTCGCAAAAATTGCAAAATACGTTCATATTCTGCACGAGTCACCAATGCTCTTTGCTTATTATCTCCATCAGCTTTATTTACTAAAATAGCGTCAGCTAATTCCATAACACCTTTTTTCATGCCCTGTAATTCATCACCAGCACCTGTTAATACAACTAAAAGGAAAAAATCTACCATAGAACGTACTGTCGTTTCACTTTGTCCTACGCCTACCGTTTCCACTAAGATTGTATCATAACCAGCAGCTTCACATAAAAGTAATGTTTCTCTACTTTTACGTGTTAATCCTCCCAAAGTACCTCCAGATGGTGATGGTCGAATAAAAGCATTTGGCTCTCTTGATAACTGCTCCATTCTAGTTTTATCCCCTAAGATACTACCACGTGTAACTGTACTAGATGGGTCTACTGCCAATACTGCTACTTTATGCCCTTGTTGACATAATTTAGTTCCTAAAGCTTCAATTAAAGTAGATTTACCTGCACCTGGTACACCTGTAATTCCAATTCGCATAGATTTTCCAGTATATGGTAAAATTTTTTGAATTACTTCTTGTGCCATAGCAAAATGTACACTTGCATTACTTTCAATTAAAGTAATAGCTCTTGATAAAATCATACGATTTCCAGCTAAAATACCTTTAACATAATCATCTACTGTTAATTTTACTCGTTTAACTATTTTGGGTTTATTTACATGATGTTCAGTTTTATTTTGCTCACTCATACCATCATGTCCACCTTCTACACCTCGCATAACTCTACAGGCAAATTTATCATCATTATTATCAGGTCTCCATGAAGGCTTATACGTATCAGTCATAACATCAGTCCTCCAGACGTTTGTTAAGAAGCTCCAATACTTTTTTGCACAAACAGGAATTATCGTACCTGGTCCAAAAATGGCAGCAGCACCATGTTCATATAAGAAATCATAATCTTGAGCAGGTATTACCCCACCAATTACTACCATAATATCTTCACGACCACGTTTTTTCAATTCTTCAATGAGTTGTGGCATTAAAGTTTTATGACCAGCTGCCAAGGAACTCATACCTACAATATGCACATCATTATCAACAGCATCTTGAGCAGCTTCTTCTGGTGTTTGGAATAATGGTCCAATATCAACATCATAACCCATATCAGCAAAAGCAGTAGCAATTACTTTTGCTCCACGATCATGACCATCTTGTCCCATTTTAGCAATATAGATACGAGGACGACGACCATATTCCACTTCAAACTTATCTGTCATATCACGAACTTCTTTAATAACATCATCATCACTAAATTCACTACTATATACACCAGATATAGAACGAATAATTGCTTTATGTCTACCACAAACTTTTTCTACTGCATCAGAAATTTCACCTTTAGATGCACGTGCTCTTGCTGCTTCTACAGCTAATTCTAATAAATTACCTTCACCTGTTTCCATAGAGCGAGTGATAGCTTCAAGACAAGAACGAACTTTGTCATTATCACGATTTGCACGTAATTTTTTAAGTCTCTCAATCTGAGCTAAACGAACTGCTGTATTATCAACTTCTAAAATATCAAGTGGATCTTCTTTATCTAAGCGAAGATAATTTACGCCAACAATTTTTTCACTACCAGAATCAATATGAGCTTGACGACGTGCTGCTGCTTCTTCTATACGCATTTTAGGCAGACCTGTATCAATTGCTTTAGACATACCACCGAGAGCTTCAATTTCTTGAATATGTGCCCAAGCTTTTTTTTATGAGTTGATTTGTTAAAAATTCTACATAATACGAACCACCCCATGGGTCAATTACCTTACATACTTTAGTTTCATCTTGAATATATAATTGCGTATTACGAGCAATACGAGCTGAAAAGTCTGTAGGAAGAGCTATAGCTTCATCTAGTGCATTTGTGTGTAAAGATTGTGTATGACCAAGAGCTGCTGCCATAGCTTCAATACAAGTTCGAGTAATATTATTAAATGGATCTTGTTCTGTAAGACTCCAACCAGAAGTCTGAGAATGTGTACGTAAAGCCATAGATTTTGTCTTTTTAGGATGAAAAGAATTGACAATTTTAGCCCAAAGCATACGACCAGCACGCATTTTAGCAATTTCCATGAAATAATTTTTCCCCATAGCCCAAAAGAAAGATAATCGTGGTGCAAATTGGTCAATGGTTAATCCATGTTCTGTACCTGTACGCAAATATTCAAGACCATCAGCTAATGTATAACCTAATTCAATATCTGCTGTTGCACCTGCTTCTTGCATATGATAACCAGAAATAGATATACTATTAAATTTAGGCATATATTTAGAAGTATACTCAAAAATATCACCAATAATTCTCATTGAAGCTGCTGGTGGATAAATATAAGTATTACGTACCATGAACTCTTTTAAAATATCATTTTGAATAGTACCTGCCATAACAGCTTTATCTACACCTTGTTCTTCACCAGCCAAAATATAAAAAGCCATGATAGGAAGTACTGCACCATTCATAGTCATGGATACTGACATCTGATCAAGTGGAATGCCTTTAAATAATATTTCCATATCTAAAATAGAGTCAACTGCTACTCCTGCTTTACCAACATCTCCTACTACACGAGGATGGTCTGAATCATAGCCTCTATGTGTTGCTAAGTCAAAAGCAATAGATAAACCTTTTTGCCCAGCTGCAAGATTTCTACGATAAAAAGCATTTGATTCTTCTGCTGTAGAAAAACCTGCATATTGTCGTACTGTCCATGGTCTTGTTACATACATAGTTGCATATGGACCACGCAAAAATGGTGGAATACCTGCTACAAAATCTAAATGATTACAATCTTTATAAACATTTTCATCATAAAGTGGTGCTACATCTATTTGCTCCATAGTGCGATAAAAATTTTCCTCAAAAGATTTTCCAGTTTCCGCTTTTAAACTTTCTTTCCATTTAGCAAAAGCGACCTCACTCTGTATTGCTTGCTGAAAAGGAATTTGTGTAAAATCTGGTATTTTAGACATTATTCAATCATCCCCTTTTCTTTTTGCATACGAAGTAAAGTTTCATAGCAATTAGAACGAACACTTATATAATCGTCCATACCCGCTTCATCGCATGCTTTTTTTAATTCTGGTGTTGGTGCACCTGCTAAAAAAACTTTCATACTAGGTTTACAGCCTTAATACCAGAAGTAACAGCTGGCGCGAGTTCTGGATAAGTTGAATCTGTAGAACAAACAATAGCTACATCAGCATTTGAATCAATAGCTGCTTGTACAGCTTCATCTACTGTTGGAAAACCATTATTAGTAAGTACATTAAATGCTGCTACTTGCATAAATGAAGTAACAAAATCTGCACGTGCTTTATGCTGTGGAATAGGTCCCATATTAGCAAGGAAAATATTTACATTTTCCCCTGTTTTTTCTAGATACTTTTCTGTGCGATGACGAAGTTGTTCATATCTTTCAGTCCAGCGATGTGGCAAAATAGCTTCTATAACTTCACCTGTCGCCTCTCCTGTAAGTGCTGTAGATATTTCACCTAAAGTGGCACCCGCTTTAATAGTCTGTTTAACTGTATTTATTAATGAACCATGTTCACTAAAATCACGTTTACCAATTTCCGATAATAATAATTTAACATAATCATTATCACGTACTTTTACATTAACTTTAAGTGCCATTTTTCTATCTGCTATAATTTTATCAAAATCAATTTCTGGTACTTCCAATAATTTTTCAGTCATATTTGGATACATATTATTACCAACAGCACGATCTTTTCTTGTTGCTAAATTTTTAAAACGAGCTTGTAATACTTCATTAATAGCTATCTGCACAGTATTATTTTCTAAAGCTTTTATTAAACCACCATGAGCTTCAATTTCTTGAAATTTTGCCCAAGCCTTTTGAGTAAACTCTTCTGTCAATGGTTCAAGATACCAACTACCACCAGCAGGGTCTATTGGTTGAATAAAATTAAATTCATGTTGCTCCATAATTTGAATATTTCGTGCAATACGACGAGAAAATTCATCACTAGGACGTATACAATGGTCAAATGGTTTTACAAACATACCATCCATACCACCAACAACAGCAGAAAATGATTGTGTAGCTGCACGAAGTAAATTTACATAAGGATCATATACTGTTTGACAAAAAGACGATGTACTTACATATATATTAATTTTTTGAGCTATATCATCTCCACCACAATTTTTAACAATTTGAGCCCAAATCATTTTCACACTGCGTAATTTAGCAATTTCCATAAAAAAATTTGCACCTATACTAAAATGAAAACGTAAATGACGACAAAAAGTATTCACATCAATGCCACGTCGTTCCATAGATTTCATATATGTTACAGCTTCATTCATGGCATATGCTACTTCTTGGATATCATTTGCACCACCATTGTGATAAACATCTGTATTTACTACTACAGTCTTTAATTCTGGTGCAAATTTTTCTGCCCAACAAATACTATGAGCCATTTCATCATAATATTCATCAAGAGGTCGTGTAAGCTTTCCATCTAAAGCTAATTCTCCAATAGGATCTGCTGTAATAGCACCATGAAGTTTTTTTTAGTGATAATTTTTTCTGTTCACACACCACTGCAACAGCAGAAAGTAATGCTATATTAGAAGCACCTGCATAAATATCAATTTCAAATTTTTCTAAATCAACATCATCTAATAATTTATTTACATCTGATAAAGTCGATAAAGAAACACCAATATCTGCGATTTCTTCTTTATTAGCTGTATCTACATCATAACCTTTACGTGTTGCTGTATCCAAAACTACACTTGCAGCTGTTGAACCTTTTAATAATTCATATTTTACCATTTCATTGGCTTCACTAGGAGTTTTAGCATCACACTCTTGAGCTATTGTCCATGGTTTATGTATATAACCACTAGCATTAGCTCCACGTAAATTACTTTCCATTCCTGGATAAGTCTTATTATGAGTTAACCCTTCTAAATCTTCCATACGATAAATAGGGTTTAATGTAATACCTTCATAAGTTTTAGTAAACATACTTTTTTCAAAAGGTTTTCCCTTTAATAATGCCACTACAGCTTCTTTCCATTCTTCATATGAAGGAATTTCAAACTCATCAAAAGTAACAGCAGGAATATCTTGTTCTTGTTGTTCTTCTTGTCGAATTTCTTCGCCAAGTGTTTTATCTTGTTCCATATATAATAATTTCCCTTCTCTACTTCTGCATTTTCATTTAAGGGGATAATTTAATACTATTATTGAATAGTTAATAAATACTCTTATATATCTAATAAATGGTTCGAGTTCCTCCTACCTAGATATTAAATATAAAATTTATAAAAAGCATCACTAAATTTAGTGATGGCTGAATTGGTAATATATATTCCCCTAATATTATTTACCATTTTTATTAAATTATTCAAGCATTTATGCTAATCATAATAATGATTAAATTTTTCAGTAAATTAAACATAATTTACAACAAATTAATATGATACATCGATGGCACTTGCTTAAGATAATCATGAGCATCTTCATGGATTATCTCTATAAACAGAAAAACCGCTTTTCATAAACAATATATGAAAAACGGTAGAAAATTATAATTAGAATTTACATGTATAAAAAACATATACATTCTACTACATCTCTCCCCGTCTCTCGCAGGTCAAACGACGATGCTTCTTATAGGCAGTTCTTCTGACTCAGTATCATTGCTCACTTCGCCTTCCCAGTTTCCCAGTGACATTCATGAAGTTTGCTCCTCTTTACAGCGGCGGGACCGTGCCGGATTTTAACCGTCTTCCCTATTAAGCATAAATATGCACCTATAAGGTTTCATTATCAATTTGTCGACTTTATTATACTTTTTATTTTATATATTTGTCAACGATAAATTAAAATAATTTTAAGATAATTATTTTATATAGAGTATTGACACAAATTCTATATAGTGATATTCTAAAAAAGAACTGAATATAGTTCAATGAATCAGGTGTCCATTTGGACTTAATAGGGAATTCAGTACGTAATTTATTATTAAGCTGAAACGGTCCCGCCACTGTATGAGGGAACTTATCCAAATTTATGTCACTGGGAAACTGGGAAGGCTTGGATATAGTAATGAACTCGAGTCAGGAGAACTGCCTGATTAACAATCACCGTGTGCAATTAATTTATTTTAATTGCCATACCTGCGAGCGATGGGGAGGAGATTAGACAGTAAATTTTAGAATTTACTCAATGTGTCTATTCACCTCTTTTCAAAGCGAAAAGGGGTTTTTTATTTATCGGTTTTACTTTATGTCTTCAGCAAACATAAAGTAATCATTGCTCAAAATTCCAAACTAATCATTATATTGTTGTATTATTATGCTTATAGCATGCTTAAGTATTATCCTAAGCATGCTATTTTTTTCTTATAATTTAATTTTAAAGATAGCTTTTTTTATAGTTTGACTTTGTTGACAGATAATAGCAGTACGATGAGCATCTTCTGGATAACAAATTAGAAAATCACCTTTGTTAATTAAGTTAACAGTAGCTTTTTCTTCACCTGTTAATTCTACAAAATCGCGATTTTCGTCAAATGATTTTATTTGCATATCATCGCAAAAGCTCACATCAATACTTTCTTTGCCTTCAATAATCATATGCACATCAATATATTTTTTATGTGCTTCCCAAAAGCGCTGTTCACGTTTTACTGTAGCATAGTTTTCGATATTAACAAAAAACTCATCGCCATTTATTTTATAACTACCTTTTTCATATGTAGTTAAATCATGCTCTTTTGCATAAGTAAAACAAGCTTTAATTTTTTCTGTCAAAAAATCATACTTATCTGCGTATTTAAGATTGCCAAAAATCATGTTTATAACCTCTTTTCTTAGTTTATTAAAATAATTATATCATGATATTGAAAAAATATTCTTCTCCATTTATTATTAAATCTAAATATTAATATTATAAGTGAGATGATTTTATGGTACACATACCAAAATTAAATACATTACAAACTGAAAATAAAATTCCCTTTAAAGTAGAAGCACCTTTTGAACCTACAGGCGACCAACCTCAAGCGATTGAAGCTTTAGCTCAAGGCATTCAAAATGGTCAAACATCGCAAGTTTTATTAGGTGCTACAGGTACAGGAAAGACTTTCACTATCGCTAAATTAATTGAAAAAGTCCAAAAACCTACACTTGTTATCGCTCATAATAAAACGCTAGCTGCACAATTAGCTAGTGAGTTTAAAGAATTTTTTCCGCATAATGCTGTAGAATATTTTGTCAGTTACTATGATTATTACCAACCAGAAGCTTATATTGCCCAAACAGATACTTATATCGAAAAAGATTCTTCCATCAATGATGAAATTGATAAGCTTCGCCATTCTGCAACTTGTTCTTTATTTGAACGTCGTGATGTTATCATTGTTGCTAGTGTATCTTGTATCTATGGCTTAGGTTCACCAGAAGATTATTATGATTTAGTCTTATCTGTGCGCGAAGGTCAAGAATATCCTCGTGATGATATTTTGCGAAAATTAGTTTCTATTCAATATGAACGCAATGATATAAATTTTGACCGTGGTAAATTCCGCGTTCGTGGTGATGTCATTGAAATTTTTCCTGCTGGTTATAGTGATAGAGCTATCCGCATTGAACTTTTTGGTGATGAGGTTGACCGCATTTTAGAAATAGATACATTGACTGGCGAAGTCTATGGTCAACGCAAACACATTTTAATTTATCCTGCTTCTCACTATGTAACTTCTAAAGAACATATGAAAGAAGCTATCGACTCCATACAAGAAGAACTTCAACAGCAATTAAAAATCCTTGAAGATGATAATAAACTCTTAGAAGCTCAACGTTTGAAACAACGCACAAATTATGATTTAGAAACTATGGAAGAGATGGGATATTGCTCTGGCATCGAAAATTATTCACGCCATTTAACAGGCAGAAAAGCTGGCGAAGCTCCGTATACACTTCTTGATTATTTTCCTGATGATTTTTTAATCATTATTGATGAATCTCATGTTACTATACCACAGATAAAAGCCATGTATGCAGGCGACCGCTCACGCAAAGAATCACTTGTGGACAACGGTTTTCGTTTGCCTTCTGCCTTGATAATCGTCCTTTGCGCTTTGAAGAATTTCTCGAGCATATCAATCAGATAATCTATGTTTCTGCTACACCAGCACCATTTGAATTAGCACAAGCAAATCAAGTAGTAGAACAAATTATCCGTCCAACAGGTCTATTAGATCCTGAAATAGAAATTCGCCCACTTGAAGGGCAAATGGACGATTTACTTGGAGAAATCAAAATCCGCACTAAGAAAAATGAACGCGTGCTCATCACTACTTTAACTAAAAAAATGGCTGAAAATCTCACCGATTATTTAAAAGAAATGGGCATCAAAGTCCGTTATCTTCATTCTGATATTGCCACTATTGAAAGAGCGGAAATCATTCGCGATTTGCGTTTAGGAAAATTTGATGTACTCGTAGGGATTAACTTATTACGTGAAGGCTTAGATATGCCAGAAGTTTCTTTAGTAGCTATCTTAGATGCTGATAAAGAAGGTTTCTTACGTTCAGAGACATCTCTCATTCAGACAATTGGTCGTGCTGCTAGAAATGCTCATGGTAAAGTAATCATGTATGCCGATCGCATCACCGATTCTATGCAAAAAGCCATTGATGAAACTATGCGTCGTCGAGAAGTCCAAGATAAATACAATCAAGAACATCATATAACACCGAAGACAATTCAAAAGAAAATAAAAAATCTCATTGAAACTACTATGGTTGCAGAAGAAAAAGCAAGTTATGATGCTGAAAAACCAAAGAAAAAACTGAAAATGACTGCTAAAGAAAAGAAAAAATTAATTCTTTCTTTAACTAAAGAAATGCAAGAAGCTTCTCGCAACTTAGAATTTGAACGAGCTGCTCAAATTCGCGATATCATCTTTGAATTAAACGAAAAAAAATAATTTATTTATAAAAAAGCACTATAGCATGAAAACTATAGTGCTTTTACTTATTCATCATAAAGATGACAACGTACATATCTATTATTTACCATTTTCATTTCAGGTAATTTTTGTCTACAAATTTCTTTAGCTTTTGGGCAACGCGTATTGAATGGACAACCTTTTGGCGGATTTAATGGACTTGGCAATTCACCTTGCAAGATAATTCGCTGTTTATATTTTTCTTTTTGTGGGTCTGGCAATGGAATCGAAGATAACAAAGCTTTTGTATATGGGTGTAGTGGATTTGTATATAAAGCTTCTGTATCAGCAAGTTCTACAATTTGCCCTAGATACATAACTGCTACTTTTTGGCTGATATAACGCACCATAGCTAAATCATGAGCGATAAATAAATATGTCAAACCTAATTCATGTTGTAATTTTTCTAGTAAATTAACGACTTGTGCTTGAATAGATACATCAAGTGCCGAAATCGGCTCATCGCAGATAATCAGTTTAGGTTCACAAGCAAGTGCTCTAGCTATACCGATACGCTGTCTTTGTCCACCACTGAATTCATGAGGAAAACGGTTTGCCTGCTCTTTACTCAATCCCACCAATTCCAACAATTCATAGATACGCTCTTGTCTTTGTTTTTTATCTGTATATAAATTATGCACAAGCAAAGGCTCTTCAATGATATCTGCCACTGTCATTCTTGGATTTAATGAAGCATATGGATCTTGGAATATCATTTGAATATCTTTTGTCATCTCTTTATTTTGTGAAATATCTTTGCCTGCAAATATGATTTTGCCTTTTGTCGGTTTATATAATCCGATAATAGTTCTGCCTGTAGTTGATTTTCCACAGCCTGACTCACCTACAAGACCTAATGTTTTTCCCTCTTCTATAGAAAAACTGACATCATTTACTGCTCTCAAAATCTGTTTTGGTCTTCCCAAAAAGAACGCTTCACAACAAAATCTTTATGTAGATTTTTGACTTCTAATAAATTCATCAAAATTCCTCCCTATTCTCTTTGGGTGCAAATTCATGCTCCAACCAACATTTTACATAATGATCTTTATTTAATTGTGTCTTTTCTGGCATCAACTGCATACATATTTTCATTGCTTTTGTACAGCGTTTGACAAATGGACAATAATCAATACTTTCTTTTAAATCTGGTGGCTGACCATCGATCACATATAATTTATCTTCTTTATTTAAATTTAAATGAGGCAAAGATTTTAATAAACCTCTTGTATAAGGGTGATGTGCATGATAAAACAAATCATCAACATTTGCTTTTTCTACGATTTGCCCTGCATACATAACTGCTACTTCATCGCAAATATTGGCAATAACTCCTAAATCATGCGATATCATAATGATGGACATATTCCATTTTTCTTGTAAGGATTTCAATAAATCTAAAATTTGTGCCTGCACAGTTACATCAAGAGCTGTTGTCGCTCATCTGCTATCAATAATTCTGGCTCACAGGCAAGTGCCATTGCAATCATCACACGTTGACGCATACCGCCACTGAATTGATGGGGATAGTCTTTCAATCTTTTTTGGGCAAATGGTATCCCTACTAAATTTAATAATTCTACAGCTTTTTCTGTCGCTTCTTTATCCGATAATTGTTTATGCAAAAATAAAACTTCTTTTATCTGCGTACCAATCGTAAGTACAGGATTTAAAGATGTCATTGGGTCTTGGAATATCATCGCAATTTTATTGCCACGAATTTTGGCTAAATCTTCATCTCGAAAATTAACTAAATCCTGACCTTGCCATAAAATCTGACCATTTTCAATTATGCTATTTTCTTTAGGCAATAAACCCATGATAGCATGAGCCGTTACTGATTTTCCACAGCCTGACTCGCCCACTATTCCTAGAGCTTGTCCTCTTTTTAAATCAAAACTGACATTGCGTACTGCTTTTACTTTTCCTCGATAAGTCTGAAAAACAACTGCTAAATCTTTTACTTGTAAAATTTCTTTATTTTCTTCCATGGTAAACACTCATTTCTTCACTATTTTAACGACGCATCTTAGGGTCTAAAACATCTCGCAGACCATCACCTAAAAAGTTAAAAGCCAACATAGTGACACTGATAGCTACTGCTGGAAAAAATAATTGAAAAGGATATGCACGCAAATTATTTACACCTTCTGACGCTAAAACGCCCCAACTAGCCATCGGTGCAGAAACACCAAGTCCGATAAAACTCAAAAAAGCTTCTGTAAATATCGCATCAGGAATAGCCAGTGTCATTGTTACAATGATTGCCCCCATGGCATTTGGCAATAAATGTCTAAATAAAATTCTTTTTTTCGATACACCTATTGTTCTAGCTGCCAAAATAAATTCTTGTTCCTTCATTGATAAAATTTGACCACGCACAATTCTTGCCATTTGTAGCCAATAACCAATACCTAAAGCAATAAAAATATTGATAAGCCCTGGCTTTAAAATTACCATCAATAAAATCACATATAATAAAGTTGGTACGCTATATAAAATATCGACAATATTCATCATTATGCGGTCAATCTTGCCACCACAAAAACCTGCTATTCCGCCATAGATTACACCAATAAAAAGATTTAATAAACTAGCCACTATACCAATAGCTAAAGAAATTCTCGCACCATATAAAACGCGAATAAAAATATCTCTACCTAAATTATCTGTACCAAACCAATGCTCCCAACTAGGAGAACTATTTGTCATCATCAAATTTTGTTCATCATAAGTATGGCTAGAAAAAATAGGACCAAAAATAGCTACAACTATTAAGCATACGATAATAATTAATCCCAGCAAAGCCATTTTATTTTTCTTTAATCTAATCCACGCATCTTGCCAATATCCTAAAGTTTCTTCTTTTTTTTGCACCTGCAATTTCTCGCTCTAAAGGCACAAATAAATCTTTATTTATCATCTTCATTCACCTTTTTCTTCACCGATTTTAATGCGTGGGTCTAATAATGGATAAAGTAAATCCACTACCATATTTAAAACAATTACAATCACACTATAAAAAAATTGTTACACCTAAAATTACAGTATAATCTCGATTATAAATACTAGTTACAAAATATTGCCCCAAGCCTGGTATCGCAAAAATAGTTTCAATGACAAAACTACCTGTCAAAATACTAGCTGTCATTGGTCCTAAATAAGTTACTACAGGAATTAATGAATTCGGCAAAGCGTGTTTTATCAAAACTTTGCTCCATGATAAACCTTTGGCTCTCGCTGTTTTTATATAATCTTGTGATAAAATATCCAGCATACTAGAACGCGTCAATCTAGCGATAAATGACATCGGCATTCCTGATAAAGCCAAAGCTGGCATGATTTCATATCGCCAACCATTCCACATAGCAGCCGGCAATAAATGCAATTTTGTCGATAATACATATATAAGTAATGCCGCCACAACAAAACTAGGCACAGCAACACCTAAAGTCGTAAAAAAATTAACTGCCCTATCTTGCCATTTATCTTTTTTCACACCTGCTAATATTCCCGCTGGTATACCGATGATAATTGCTATTAAAATTGCTTCTATACCTAATTTAAAAGATACTGGAAAACCATCTTTGATGATATCATTTACACTACGACCTGGATATTTAAATGATGGTCCTAAATCACCTTGTACTAAATTGCATAAATAATCACCATACTGTTTATATAAAGGGTCATTTAATTTATATCTTTCTTCTATGCTATGTAATACATATGGAGGCAAAGATTTTTCTGCCGTAAAAGGTCCTCCTGGTATAGCATGCATTAGAAAAAAAGTTATAGTTATAACTATCCATAAAACAATAAATGCGTTAAAAATTCGCTTGATTATATATCCCATATCTCATCTAACCTCCAATATAGATTAAACTATATTATAAAATTTAATCATCTAAACTGCAAATTTATTATATCATCAAAATTCTATATCTATAAATTTATAAACAAAAAGACTCAAATCAGCATTTACACTAATTTGAGTCTTTTATATATTTCAATAAAAATTTAATTTAAAATTATAAACATTGTTCAGTTCTGCCGATGATATCATCTTGAGTTTTCTTAGATAAAACATTGAAAAAGGCACTATAACCTGCTACGCGTACGATTAAATCTTTATGTTTTTCTGGATGTTTTTGTGCATCAATCAATGTTTCTCTTGATACGATATTATATTGAACATGATATCCATGCAATCTATTGAAGAAAGCACGAATTAACATTTCTAATTTTTGTTTATTTTCTTCTGTAGAAAGCATTTGCGGTGTCATTTTTTGATTTAATAACACTCCACCAGTTATTTTTTCTGTTGGCAATTTAGCTACAGATTTAAACACAGCTGTTGGGCCATTTTTATCTGCATTATGTGCAGGACTGCAACCTTCTGCAAGTGGTTCATAAGCATTTCTTCCATCAGGTGTCGCCATTGTTCCCATACCTTGACCTACATTGGCACTGATTGAAGATGTACCACCATAGCGAATGCCACCAATTGGACCTCTATGATAACGAGTATTTGGATATTTTTTGATTTCATCTAAATAAGAATCATAAGCTTCGACTACAAGATTATCTACATAATCAATATCATTACCATATTTTGGCACTTCATCAATCAACATTGCCTGAATTTTTTATTTTCATCAGATTGGAAATCATCTAAAATAGCATTCCAAGTTTGAATTGGTGTGATTTTCTTTTCTTCAAAAACTAATTTTTTAATCGCAGCTAAAGAGTCTGCCATGTTGGCAATACCGACTTGAAGTCCAGATATAAAATCATATACTGCACCGCCTTCTTTGATAGTTTTTCCTCTACCAATACAATCATCAGTAAGTGCAGAACATAAAATATCTGGCACATCACGCTCAGAAGCTTTATCAATAGCATTTTCGACAATAACACTATAACGAGTCATTTCACGTACAGTTTTATCCCATGCAGATAATAATTCTTCATAGCTCTTCATATCTTTGAAATAGCCATAGCCTTTAGTGAAGCGTTTTCCTGTAGTTAAATCCACACCATCATTCATAGCACAAAGAAGCACTCTTGGGAAATTTATATACGACATACCAGTACAACGATATCCCCATTTTCCTGGAACAGCTGTTTCTACACAACCAATAGCACTATAATTATAAGCGTCTTCTTCTTTTACACCCCAATTGATAAAAGATGGAATGATGATTTCATCATTATTTAAAGCAGGCATACCAAAGCCTAATTTCATAACTTCAATACAATCATCAAAAAATGCTTTATTGATATTTTTATGATAACGAACTGTTAAATTAGGCTGTGTAAGTCTAGTCTGCGCTACAGATTGCAATACTACAAAACTCAATTCATTGACAGCATCTTTTTTGTCTGGAGTCTGTCCACCGATAGTAACATTTTGATACATTGGTGAACCTGCTGAACTTAAAGTATGAGCTTGGGAACGCACTTTATTAATTGTTAAAGTTTTTATCCACAAACAAGTCAAAAGTTCTAAAGCTTCATCTTTGGTGATAACTTTTTCTTGAATATCTTTTATATAGTAAGGATACATATATTGGTCAAATCTGCCATAGCTCAAGGAATGACCATTCGATTCAATCTGTAAAATCAATTGAATAAACCATACAGATTGCACTGCTTCATAAAAAGAAGTTGCTGGTTCATATGGAACTTTAGCACAAATTCTGCTTATCTCTAATAATTCTGCTTTTCGTTTACTATCTTTTTCCTTATCAGCTAATTCTTGAGCTAATTTACTATAACGTTGTGCAAATTGATGAACAGCTTCAATGACGATTAACACAGCTTTATAAAATATATTTTTATCAATGCTATCTGGATCAGTAAGGTCAAGCTCAGCCTTTAACTGTCTTACTCTTTCTTCATAGCCTTTTAAACCAAAAGCTAAGATTTTTTCATAATTGACAGCTAAATGAGCATCTCCTGCATTTAATTTTCCTTCCATGCCAAAGACACCAGTTTCCATAAATACGCTGACTTCTTCTGGTAAAAGAGCTTCACCTCTAGCACGAAGATTATTATTTTCCCAAAATGGAGCTATATCTCTCAATTGCTGTTTTGTTTCTTCTGTGATATAAAAAACATCACCATCTCTTTTTTCAAAAAGGTCTAATTCGTTTAATATAAACTCCATAGTATATTCTGGGAAAATTGGGGCATTTTTATTTTTGTAGCCTGATTACCTACAATCAAAGTTTTATCTTCAATATAAATGCTCATGTTTTCTAAAATTTTTTGTAACATGAGTGCTCTTACCATTACACGTGGCTGATTTTGATTTTCTCTATATACTTGTGTAGCTAATACAGCTCTTTGAGCATCAATATATGGCTTTTCATCTAAAACTTCCTCACGAAAAGCTTTCATTCTATCAGTTAATGAGCCAAAATATGCTTTATTTTCCATAATCAATACCTCCAACAAGTATAAAATTTTATTTTAATTCGTAAATATTCTTCATTTTATCTATAATTAAAATAACTTATTTAAACTTATATGTCAATATTTTTTTATCTTAATAAATAATTTTACTTTCAAATGAAACTTTTATATTTTATTTTTATTAGCGAAAATGATATAATTTATATAAAGTAAAATTAAGCGAGGAAATTATCATGCGCAAAGCTAATTATATGCAAACAGGTGTAATTTTTAATATTCAAAAATTCAGTATAAATGATGGCCCTGGTATCCGCACTGTAGTTTTTTTCAAAGGTTGTCCTTTGCATTGTAAATGGTGTGCTAATCCCGAAAGTCAACTAACTAAAATCCAAATTCTCTGGGATAAGAAAAAATGTCTTCATTGCCATCATTGTTTAGAAATTTGTCCCTCAAAAGCTATTTCTTTAAAAGACGATAATATTTTTATTGATACTAATAAATGCACTCTATGCAAACAATGTATAGATACATGTCCGCAAAAAGCATTAACAAGTGAAGGAGAAATTAAAACTGTACAGCAAGTTTTAGATATAGTGCTTCAAGATGAAGTCTTTTATGAAGAAAGTGATGGCGGTATCACTCTATCTGGTGGCGAATTTCTCATGCAAACTCAATTTGCCGAAGAATTATTAATCGCAGCTAAAGAAAAAAATCTACATACATGCTGTGAAACGACTGGCTTTTGCACTCCTGAAAAATTTCAGCACATCATACAATATATAGATTATATTTTATTTGATTTAAAACACTGGGATAGCCAAAAACATCTCGAAGGCACTGGCATAGATAATAAGTTGATTTTAACTAATATGAACTATGCCATCTCCACTGGCAAGAAAGTTCTTCCTAGAATTCCTGTAATACCAAAATTCAACGACTCTTTAGAAGACGCTAAAAGATTTTGCGAAGTTTTACATGATGTAGGTAGTAATCAATGTCAATTATTGCCATTTCATCAGTTTGGCGAAAATAAATATCATCTTTTAAATAAACAATACGCTTATGAAAATCAACCTGCACTTCACCATGAAGACTTACTAGACTATTTACAAATATTTTTAGATAATGATATCCATGCCTTTTTCTAATTTTTATAATCGTTTAAGCTTGTGTTATACTAATAGATAATATTTCTATTAAAGATTGGAGTCTATAATGAAAAATAGAGCAAATAAAATCTTAGAATTGCTTACACTCTCACCTGAAAATAAAATGGAAGTAACTACACTTGCAGAAAAATTACAAGTCTCTCAAGTAACTATCCGTAAAGATTTAGATGCTTTAGAAAATAAAGGTATTATCAAACGAGAACATGGTATTGCTCTTTTATGTAGCACCGATGACATCAATGGCAGAATAGCTTATCATTATGAAGAAAAACGTAAAATCGCCCAAAAAGCTACCGAACTCATACATGATGGCGATACTATCATGATTGAAAACGGCAGTTGTTGTGCTCTTTTAGCTGAAAACTTAACCTTGTCTAAAAAAGATTTAACCATCATCACCAATAGTGCATTTATTGCCGACTATATTCGTGGTAAAGCTAATTTTCAAATCATTCTCCTCGGTGGAATTTATCAACCTGATTCCCAAGTCATGGTAGGCCCTATGGTTCGCCAAGGTGCAGAAAATTTTTTTTGTAAATTTCTTTTTCGTTGGCACTGATGGCTATTCTTCAAAGATAGGTTTTACTAATAAAGACCAAATGCGAGCTCAAGCTGTGCGTGATATGGCTCTTCAGGCAGAACAAGTAATCGTTTTGACTGAAAGTGAAAAATTTTCTAAGCATAGCGTTGTTCCTTTGAATTTAAAAGATAGTGTAAAAATGGTAATAACAGATAATCATATTACAGATATCATCAAAGCTGAGCTAGAAAGTAAACATATTCAAGTTATAATTTCTTAAAATTTCTACTAAATTTAACAAAAACCAACCACCTTCAGATTATATGATATAATTAATTTATTATGATTATGAAGGTGGTTATTTTATATGGGACAAATTTCTATTAATTTAACTGATAATGATAAATTAGCTCTAAAAAAAGAAGCTAAAAAACAAAAGAAATCCCTATCTGAATTTTGTCGTGAACGCATTTTAAATCCTCATAAACAGATACCTTCTGAAAAATCTACTGAATTTATCCACAGTGCAGATATAGATAAGAAATTAACAACATTAAATAAAAATCTTATAGTTTTATTCAATGAAATAAAAGCACTTCAACAAAATCAATTAGAAATGCGCAAACAAATTTATTATAATTCCTCTTATCTTTATTTCCTAACTCATGAATTATTTGCAGATAATCCAGAAATCGCTCATAAAATTGATGAAAAAATAAAAAACTTAAATTTCAATTATGATAATTCTTCAACAGACAAAAATATAAAATAAAACAAAAATAGCATTATCCCTAAAGATAATGCTATTTTTATTATAAATGCTCTATTTATTTTTATTTGCCTTTTGCAGGTTCGATATTTAATTTATAGCCTTTAATAGTATTTCTGTGCATTACAGATATTACTTTTTCAGCTATATCTTTTGGCACTTCCACAAAAGTAAATTTATCATAAATATTGATTACACCAATTATGCTACCTGGAATATCAACTTCTGAAGCAAATGTGCGCACGATATCTTGTGGACGAATACCTTGTTTACGACCAATATTTAAGAATAAACGTACCATACCAGGTGCTCCACCTGTATTTTCAAAACGTTCATCTAAAACCTTATCGTCTTTTTCTTTCACGCCTTCAATAGAAAGCTGTAACGCTGCTGCTGCGATATCTACATAATCAAAACCTTCATTAGCAATATCAGAAATAATTAAATGATAATCTGCATACGTATTATTATTTAATGTTTTTAACAAACGTTCTTTGATTGCTTCTCTTTGACGTTCAATAACATCAGCAGGTGTTGGAAGCTCTCCTCGTATCATGCGAGATTTTGTCATGCGTTCAATTAATTTTAATTGACGATATTCTTTTGGTTCAATGAATGTAACAGCGATACCTGTACGACCAGCACGACCAGTACGACCGATACGATGTACATAAGATTCATGGTCTTGTGGAATATCAAAATTGATTACATGGCTGATATCATCTATATCAATACCACGAGCAGCCACATCTGTTGCAATTAGAATTTCAAGTTTTCCTTCACGGAAACGACGCATAACACGGTCGCGCTGTGCTTGGCTCATATCACCATGTAAGCTACCAGCCATATAACCGCGAACTTGTAGTGAAGCTTGAAGGTCATCAACATTTTTCTTTGTACGGCAGAAAATAATATATTTACCGCTATCTTCTATATCAAGTACACGACAAAGACCTTCGAATTTATCACGAGTTTCAAAATATAATTGGTCAACTGATGGCACTGTAAGTTGTTCACGACTGATCATTACTTTTTGCGGATTATGCATATAGCTACGCGCTAATTTTTCAATTGGTGCTGGCATTGTAGCAGAGAATAATAAAGTCTGACGATTTTCACCTTGTGCCACATTTGACATAATTTCTTCAATATCTTCAATAAAGCCCATATCGAGCATTTCATCAGCTTCATCTAAAATGAGCATTTTTACATGGTCAAGTTTTATAGTATTGCGACGAATATGTCGATGAGTCTACCTGGAGTACCTACTACTACTTTAACCCCAAAGCGAAGAGCTCTAATTTGACGATCTATCATTTGACCGCCATATACAGGTAAAGTTTTTACACGTTTGTATTTACCAATTTTATTAAATTCTTCTGCAATCTGAATAGCAAGCTCACGTGTTGGAGTCAATACTAAAGCTTGAATGTATTTATTCTTTTCATCAATTTGTTCAATAGTTGGAATACCAAACGCTGCTGTTTTGCCTGTACCAGTTTGGGCTTGTCCTATAACATCATGACCTTCTAACGCTAAAGGTATAGTCTGTGCTTGAATTGGAGATGGCTCTTCAAATCCCATATCACGAACAGCATTTAATACCTTTTTACTTAATTGCATATCTTCAAATTTAATAATTTTTTCTTCCAAAAAATAGTCCTCCTATTTACTTTATTTCTTCATATCAAAGAAATATAATCCATTATTTATTCTTAATATATTGTCTTATCATTTCTAATGCTTGCTGAGTAGAGCGATATCTTACACGTGCTCTATCGCCAGAAAAAAATATTTTCTTTTACTACTGTATTATCTTTACCAGCTACAGCAATATAAACTAAACCTACAGGCTTTTTGTCTGTTCCTCCAGTAGGGCCTGCTATACCAGTTATGCCTACACCAATATCAGAACCTACGGCTTTTCTTACACCTTCAGCCATTTGTTTAGCTACTTCTGGTGATACTGCACCCTTTGTATCTAAAATTTCTTTATCTACATCAAGGAATTTCATCTTAGCCTCATTGCTATAAGTTACAATACTGCCTTTAATATACATAGAACTTCCTGAAATAGATGTCAATCTACTAGCTAGCATTCCACCAGTACAGGATTCAGCACAAGCTACAGTCAAGCAATTATCTTTCAATAAATTAGCTACAACTTCTTCCATATTCTCATCATCAACAGCATAAATATATTCACCAACGCGAGCTTTTACTTGAGCTTCTACTACTTCAATCATTTTTTCTGCTTCACTATGAGTTGATGCTTTAGCTGTGATGCGAATAATTACGCCTTCTGGTCGAATGAGTAATGCTAAAGTTGGATTAGATTGTGCTAAAATCAAATCTTTTATCTTTGTTTCTAATAAAGACTCACCTATACCACAAGTGTTTAATACTTTAGATACAATCACATGTTTAAAGCCAAATTTTCTTTGTAAAAATGGCTTTAAACTACGTTCAAACATATCTTTCATTTCACTTGGTGGACCTGGTAAATTAATTAAATATTTACCATTATTTTCTAAGACAACACCAGAAGCTATGCCATTATAATTTAAAAATACTTCAGCACCTTCTGGAAGTATTACTTGACGCAAATTATTTTCAGTCCAGACAACATGTCTTTGAGCAAAATGTTCATCCATGCGTCGTTTACTTTCAGCATGAATTTTTAATTTACGTCCAAAGATTTCTGCTGACACTTCTTTTGTTATATCACCTTGTGTTGGTCCTAAACCACCAGAAGTTATGACGATATCTGCTCTAGATAATGCATGCTCTAACACTGCTTTCATGCGATCATGATTATCACCAACAGTTGTTTGATATACTACATCAAAACCTAATTCATTAAGACGAGCTGACATATAAGCTACATTTGTATTGATTACTTGACCTAATAACAATTCACTACCTGTAGTTACGATTTCTACTATCATCTAAAACTCATCTCCAATTAAATTATTTACGCGTCTACGCGTTCACCCACTACATCATAATCAAAGCCTTGTAAAATTCTAACTTTAACAATATCACCTGGCTGACTGATATCATCACCTTCGATAAATACTTGACCATCTACATCTGGAGCTTCACGATAAGAACGACCATATGCCATATGTTGCTCATCATCGCGACCTTCAATCAATACATCAAGAACTTTACCTTCCATCTCAATATTGATAGTTTCAGAAATTTTACTTTGAAGACTCATTAAATCATGATAGCGTTCCTGCATGATATTTTCATCAACTTGATTTGGCATATCATAAGCAGGTGTTCCTTCTTCACGAGAATAAGAGAAAATACCTACTTTATCAAAACGCTGTTTTTCTACAAAATTGCGAAGTGTAGTATATTGAGAATCTGTTTCTCCAGGGAAACCAACAATAAAGCTAGAACGAATTACAACACCTGGAATACGTTCACGCAATTTAGCTAATAATGCTTCTACACTTTCTTTTGTATCACTGCGACGCATACGTTTTAATACATCATTATGAGCATGTTGTAATGGTAAATCTACATAATTACAGATTTTATCTTCACTAGCAATCAAATCTATTAATTCATCTGTAAATGTATGTGGATAAGCGTATTGTATACGCAACCATTTTACTTTCTCAATTTTAACTAATTCTTTTAATAATTCCACTAAAGATGGTTTTCCATAGATATCTCTACCATAATAAGTTGTATCTTGCGCAATAATATTAAATTCTTTTACACCTTTTTCAGCTAAAGCTTCAACTTCTTGCTTGATATCCTCAATAGTACGGCTACGATAATTACCACGTACATATGGAATAGCACAATAGGCACAACGATGATTACAGCCTTCGGCAATTTTAATATATGCACTATAAAATGGAGTAGTAAAAATACGTGGTGTTGAAGCAGTGTAAATTTCTTTAGATTCACCTGTAATCAATACACGTTTTCTTTCTTGAATAGTAGCTTCAACAGCTTCCATAATACGGCTCCATGCACCAGTGCCAACGATAGCATCTACTTCTGGAAATTCTTCTAATAATTCTTGACCATAACGCTGACCCATACAACCAGCAATAATCAAAGAACGACATTTTCCTTTGCCTTCTTGTTTATATTCTGCCATATTCAAAATAGTTGTGATAGATTCTTCTTTAGCAGATTGAATAAAAGTACATGTATTTACAATTAAAATATCTGCCTTTGCTGGTTCAGCTGTGATCTCAATATTATTTTTGGCTAAAATACCTAGCATAACTTCTGTATCTACTAGGTTTTTAGAACAACCTAAACTTATAAAACCGGCTTTTAACATAATTTCTCCTCCTGAGTTTAAACTCCAATTACTTTAATTTTTTAAACGCACATTTGTTACCCATTCATCTAAAATAGCTTTTTTGGCATTTTCATCAAAAATATTATTCTTTTCTAAAAATCTTATATTTTTCCCTGCAAATTCTTTATAAGTCAAAGATGTGTAATTTGTTGGTACATAATAATAACGATTTTTTTGTAAGCTGATTTGAATATCATCACCTAATAACCATTTGATAAAATTATTTGCTTCTACTTGTTGATTACTATCTTTAACGATGCCTACAGCTGTCAATTGGTATGCAGTCCCGTCTTTTGGATAAATGATGCTTATAGGATAATTATCATTTATATATCGCAACGTTTCACTTTGTACTGCTATAGCAACATCAGCCTCTCCCATACCAACCATACGTACTGGAGTGGATAAATATTTAGCATAACGCACTACTTTAGCATGAATTTGTTGCATCAACAACATAGTATTATCTATATTTTTATCTTGACTTAACGAATACAATACATTTGCAGCAGCTGAAGCCACCATAAAATCTGTCATAGCTATTTTTATATTATTATTCTGTGCTAAATCATTCCAAGTCAAAGGAATTTGCCAATTATTTTTTACATAATCTAAATTATAACAAAAAACAATAGGGTCATACCATACACCAATCCAAGAATTATTATTATCTTTAAATCGCTCTTTTACAATATCTTCTTCTTCAGATATATTGCTTGTTAATGCATTTAAACTTTTTAATTCTTCTAAAACTGTTGAATCTGCTAAGACCATATCAACATCTTTTATATTATTATGTTGAAAATTATTTATTAAATCCTCTTTTGCTATAGGAATAAAATTAACTTGAATATTAGCATCTTTTTGATATTCACTAGCAATAATTGAAGCCATCTCTACAGGAATTGTAGTATATACTGTTAAAGTTTTAGTTACAGGTATAAATTTATTGGCTTGTTCTTTTTTGCCAACACTTTGTGTTGTATAAAGTAAAGTCGCTAATACCATAAATACAATACATAACCCAATTATTAATAAAGGTATATATCGTCGCATACTTTCACTTCCTGTTGAAATTATTTCTTTGTTGAGCAAAAAACAGGCAATCAATGTCATGATTGCCTGTTAATAACCTTATTTACTACTATGTCTCATCCATGGTGGAAGATCTGGGAAGCCCATTCCCACTTCTTCTACTGCTGGTTGTTTTGGTACTGAAGGAAATTCAGGTACACCTTCATCAGCATTTTCGTCAAATCCTGTAGCTATAACAGTTATTCTTACAGTATCATCAAGAGTTTCATCTATTGCTGTACCAAAAATAATATTTGCATCTTCATGAGCAGCTTCAGAGATAATTCTTGAAGCTTCATTTACTTGTGCTAAGCCTAAATTTGGACCACCAGTAATATTATATAACACACCTTTTGCGCCCTGAATGGAAGTTTCTAACAATGGGCTATTTACTGCAATTTTAGCTGCATCAATAGCTGCATTATCACCTTGACCTTCACCTATACCCATGAGTGCAGAACCTGCATTACTCATAATTGTTTTTACATCGGCAAAGTCAAGATTGATAAGACCTGGAACAGCAATCAAGTCGGAAATACCTTGTACACCTTGACGAAGAACATCGTCTGCTATGCGGAAAGCGTCTACCATTGAAGTTTTCTTATCAATAATATCCAACAATCTATCATTTGGAATTGTAATCAAAGTATCTACATTTGCTTTTAAATTTGCAATACCAGCTTCTGCTTGTTTCAAACGTTTTTTACCTTCAAAAGTAAATGGTCTAGTAACTACACCTACAGTAAGAGCGCCAACTTCTCTAGCACATTCAGCTACGATTGGAGCACCACCTGTACCTGTACCACCGCCCATACCAGCAGTTACGAAAATCATATCTGCACCTTGTAAGGCTTTTATGATATCATCGCGATTTTCTTGAGCAGCTTTTTCACCAATCTCTGGTCTAGCACCTGCACCTAAACCACGAGTTAATTTTTCACCAATCTGCATGCGATTTTGTGCCATAGCATGTACTAATGCTTGTGCATCTGTATTTATCGCAATAAATTCTACTCCCTTTAAACCAGAAGCAATCATTCTATTTACGGCATTATTACCGCCACCACCAACACCAACTACTTTTATTTTCGCAATCGGCTCCATTTCTTGTTTCTGATCAAACTCAAACACCACTGTAACCCCCAGTTCTCTATTCTCATAAGCTTTTTTTAATTTTAAATTAGTTCTACTAAAATTTTATATTTACAATCCTGTAACTTTATGTGTTAATTATTCTTTCAATTACTTATAAAATTAAAAAATATTACACTTAATAATTAATTATATAACAAAAAACATGTTTAGCCAATATCTTATTTGTTATTTTGTCAATAATTGCTTTATTAAAACCCTACCAATATATTCTAATATATAATAAAAAAGCTCTCAATACAACAGTTTAATAGCTTAAATATTTTATTTAACTATTATCTTGTATCAAGAGACTTATTTCATTTAGTAAATATATATGTTTTAACTACATCTAAATCCTGTAATAATTTAAAACCTAATGCTAATAAAATTACATAATATAAATCTAATCCTAAACTATCTCCAATAAACACAAATAATACAGCAATAATTACATTTGCAAAAAAAGTTATAATAAAAATATTGCCTTTAAATTTATCTCTGATTATTAATTTAATAGCACTACAAACAGATTCTATCCCAGCTAATATAGCCACTGAAAATAATTTATTATATTCTGTAGGAATAACAACTGGCACTATGTATCCTATACTGCCACCTAATAAACCTGCTATTACACATAAAATAACTACATTTTTCATAAAAATCCCCTACATAAAACTCATTGAGATATAGCTGTTACATATTTAAATTCTGTTGCACCCTTATATGCAGGAATAACTATATTATTATCCTTTTTTATATCCACTTGTATTCCCCATACACTCAAAGTTTCAGCTACTCCGCCACGCATTTTTATAGCATCTTCCATACTTTTGGCATTACCTATAGCTTTATTACAAACGGAGCCGCTACTCTCGTGTTATTTACTGAAATAGTAGGACCTGCACAGCGAATTTCTGAAGTTGATATCAATCTTTGATCATTCAATGAGATCGCTTCTGCACCAGCAGCTCGTAATTCATTAATTACTTTTAAGATATCTTCATCATGAATTATATATAAATTCGTATTATCTGAATTTGATATGATTTTTTTGCTATCTTCAATAGATACTACTACACCTGGTCCTTTAACTGCTGTTGTTCCTGCTAAAAAATTTATCCTTTCAGGAAATTCTTTTCGCAAATTTCCATCTTCTTTCAATCTAACAATTTCTGCTTTTAATTCATCACGTTCTTGTTCCGTACGCAATAACATATCAGATAATTTTTCTATTCGTTGATATTGAGTAGATGTCTTCACATTCTCTTGAGCCGTCCTTACTTGAACAGATATCATAAATCCCAATAAAAAGCATATAAAAATTATCGAATAAAATTTTTTATCTCTAATCATTATTTAGCCTCATTGCTTTATTTTTAATACTGGTCGAGCATAACTAAAATCAATGTATTCAACTGGTATAGTTGTTGTCTTTACATCATAAAAAAATTCATTTGTTTTATTTGCTAAATCCTCTGGATCTTCTATATTACCTAAAATAATTTTTGTTCCTTTTAGGGTATAAGCTTCAATAGTATTTGCATCAGCAATATTTATTTGTATAATCTGTTGTAATACTTCTGGTTTTAAATAACCTAAATAGCTTAAAACTTTATTTACTACTTCATTTTCAACTTTATCACCAGTATATACATCATCTAAAGAAATGCCTACTATCACTGGCTTTTGTATCTTTTTAGGATCTTTATATGTGTCAATTATCACACTATTTTTATCTAAATCAACATAACCATAACTGCAATTCATAACTGCAAGTGGTAATCTTTCTACAATTTCTATATTTAAACAGTTCGGAAAATCTCGCCAAACTTTAGCTGTATCTATGCGTAAATCGTTTTGTAAATAATTTTGAATAACATCTGTTTGTACAGAAAAAATATTTATAGGTTCTGTTATTCGTGCAATTTGCAAAACATCTTCTCTAGGTAAATAAGAATTACCTGTAACTTTTACATAACCTATTTTCAATATAGGCGAGTTAATTATAAATATAATTGCTAGTATAGCAAAGAGGCCTATTAGGCCTCTTTTTAAATTTTTAGCTGCAATTAATCTTTTTGATTTAACTTGCTTTTTTGTCATAAATTATTCCTTATTTTTCTTCTATAGCCATCTGCAAAATCATTTCACATAATTCACCAAAAGAGATGCCTACATGATTTGCTGCATCTGGAACTAAAGATGTCTGTGTCATACCTGGAACTGAATTTATTTCCAATACATATGGAATATTTTCTTCGCTGAGCATAACATCTACACGTACAACACCACGGCAATCAGCTACTGTACATGCATCAATACATAATTTTTGAATTTTAGCTGTTAATTCTTCGCTAAGTGGTGCTGGAATAATGTGGAAAGATTCACCTTTTGTATATTTGCTCTTATAATCATATCTACCAGAATTAGTAGTTATTTCGATAATTGGTAAAGCTTTCTTTTCTTTATTTCCATAAACAGGAATAGATAATTCTCTACCTTTGATGAATTCTTCAACTAGAATAGCATCATCATATTCAAAACATGCATCAATTGCTTTTTGTAAATCTTCTTTTTTCTCTACAATCTCTACACCAATACTAGAACCTTGTGAAGCTGCTTTTACAACTACTGGCATAGAGAATTTACCAGCAATTTCTTCTACTAAATTTCTATCAGTATCTGTTTTACGATAAATAAGGCAATTTGGTGTAGAAATTCCTGTAGAACGGAAAAGATGTTTACTTGCTACTTTATCCATTGTTATCGCACTGGATAAAACGCTACAACTTGTATATGGCATATCAATCATTTCAAGTACTGCTGCAATTCTACCATCTTCACCATATTTACCATGAACAGCATTAAATACAATATCACAGCCACTTTCTTTGATATCTTCCACTAATGTTTTTGGCACAAATTCCATGCCTACTGCATTATAACCTTTTTCTTGTAAAGCATTTAAAATAGCTGTACCAGTTAATCTAGAAATTTCTGCTTCACTAGATGGGCCACCCATCAAGACAACAATCTTTTTAAAATTCATTTTCTATTCCTCACAATTATAAACTTTGAGCTAAATTTTCACCAACAGTATAGATATTACCTGCACCCATAGTAATGATTAAATCTCCAGCTTGAATATTTTCTTTAAGCCATGGTGCAATATCTTCTAATTTTTCAATGTAAATAGCATCTACACCTGTTTGTTTTTTTACTTCATCTACAATAGTTTTACCTGAAATTCCTTCGATAGGGTCTTCACTTGCTGCATAAATATCAGTTAATACCAATACATCTGCACCTACAAAACAAGAACCGAATTCTTTTTGTAATAATTGTGTTCTGCTATAACGATGTGGCTGGAAAGCTACTATTAAACGTTTTGGGTTTGTCTGTTTAGCAGCTTTTATAGTTGTTTGAATTTCAGTTGGATGATGTGCATAATCATCTACAATCCAAACATTTTCATTTCTAAATTTTGTTTGGAAACGACGTTTTGTACCAGAAAAAACTTTAAATCCTTCTGCTATTTCTTCTATGCTCAATCCCATATGATGACATACAGCAATTGTAGCTAATGCATTTAATACATTATGTTTGCCTGGAATATTAAGAGCTACATCTCCTAAAACTTCACCTTTATAAATAACAGTAAAGCTTGTATGTGGTCCATCTATTTTAATATCTTTTGCCATATAATCAGCATCATGATCTAAAGCATAAGAAATATATTTTCTATCCACTTTATCTGCTATATTTCTAATATTTTCATTATCAAAGCATAATACAGCAAGACCTGTTTCTTTATCTAAATTCTGTACAAATTGGATAAATGCTTTGATGATATTTTCCATAGAACCATAATGATCCATATGGTCATCTTCAATATTAGTAACAACTGCAATTTTAGGATAGAACTTCAAGAAAGAGCCATCACTTTCATCAGCTTCAGCTACTAAATAATCAGATTTACCAAGTTTTGCATTGCCTTTTAAATAATCTACAAAACCACCAATTAAAATTGTAGGGTCAACTTTTGCATGTTCTAAAACTACACTGATCATAGAAGATGTAGTTGTTTTTCCATGAGCACCTGCTACTGCTATACCTTTAGCATCATTTAATAGATAAGCTAAGATATCGGAACGATGAAATAATTTTAAACCTTTAGCTTTCGCAGCTACAAGTTCAGGATTATCTTGATGTATAGCAGAAGATAAAACTAATGCTTCTTTACCTTCTACATTCAAAGCATCATGACCTTTATAAATTGTAGCACCTTTTGCTTTTAAATGTTTTACTACTGCTGATTCACTCAAATCAGAACCAGATATTTCATATCCTTTGTCTAACATTACTTCAGCAATGGCACTCATACCTACGCCACCAATGCCAACAAAATGTAATTTTTTATACCTTCAAGCACTTTTCAAGTACACCTCTCACAATCAATAATTTGTTTTTTTAGCCAAATCCACTACCATTTCAGCAATAGCTAAAGCAGCGCTAGGTTTTCCCATATTACGGCTAGCTTCCACCATTTCTTGTAGACGATTTTCACTAGCAAGCATATCTTCTAATACATTTATCAATTTTTCGCCTGTAAGTTCACGATTTAAGATAACTTTAGCAGCTCCATTTTTTTCTAATTCACGAGCATTAAATTCTTGATGATTTTCTGCTGCAAATGGATATGGTATTAATACTGCTGGTACACCTCTTGCTGTAAGCTCTGCTAAACTTGTAGCCCCAGCTCTAAAAACAGCTATGTCTGTAGCTGCTAATGCTTTTGGCATATCATACAAATATGGATAAACAGCTAAATTATCTACTTTATCTAAATTAACACCTAAATCAGCTAAGCCATTTTTTACAAAATCATATTCATTTTTACCTGTAACATGCATAATCTGCACACGATAATTATTGGCAAAATGTTTATGAACTTCAAGCATAGCTTTATTAATGCTATGCGCACCACGACTTCCACCAGATACTAAAATAGTTTTTTTCGTAGTATCTAATGAAAATTCCATTAAACCTTCATTTCTTGTACTCAATAAAATGTCATCACGAATAGGATTACCTGTAAATACTACTTTATTTTCAGGAAAATAACTTAAAGCTCGTTTATATCCTACTGCTATTTTATCTACAAATCTTGCTAAAATTTTATTAGTAACACCTGGAATAGCATTTTGCTCTTGTATCAAAGCTGGTATTCCCATCAAACTTGCAGCCATCAAAATAGGTCCACATACATATCCACCTGTTCCAATAGCCACATCTGGTTTAAAATTTTTGACAATACTTCTAGCCTTCATTACGGCTTTTAACGCTTTACCTGCTACTACAAAATTTTTCATAGTCAAATGACGTTCAAAACCACTTATATCTAAGGTAACAAAAGGAATTTGTTCACGTGGAATAATATCAGCTTCCAAACCCTTTTTAGTACCTACATAGAGAAATTCTGCATTTGGCACTAATTTTTTTATATTATTTATCAATGTAATTGCTGGATAAATATGTCCTCCTGTGCCACCGCCAGATACAATTATCCTCATACTATTTTCTCACTTTCTCTATTTAAACTTATTTCAATTCATTAACTAAACGTTTAAAATCACGACCACGAGCTTCATAACCTTCATACATATCAAAACTTGCACATGCTGGTGATAATAATACTACTTGTGGAGCTTTGGCTATTTTATGAGCATAATTTACTGCTTCTTGCATAGAATATCCTGCTTCATAAATTTTATCTTCTGGATAATTATGTTTTAAAGCTTCTTCTTTAAAACGTTGTAGCATCGCCAACTAAAATTAAATTATCCACACGTTCATTTACTAAAGCATAAAATTCATCAAGTGGAGTATTTTTATCATCGCCACCTGCTATCAAAATTATATGTGGGAATGTTGCAATTGCTTTATTAGCAGCTTCTGGATTTGTTGCTTTAGAGTCATTATAATAAGTTACCCCATCAATAGTTTTAACAGGTTCAATGCGATGTTCTACTGGAGCAAAGGCTTTCAAAGCTTCTGCCATTTTTATAGTATCGCCACCTGCCAAAAAGGCTAAACTTAAAGCAGCTAAAGCATTTTCTATATTATGGCTACCTTTGATTTGCATATCATCTACATTACAAATAACATGCATTAAACCTTTCCAACGAATAACAAGTTGATTATCTTTTACAAAAGCCCCTTCTTCTAATTCTTGGGAACTACTGAAAAAGCAGATTGTACTTTTTGCTCTATTTGCCATATCACGAGTATGTACATCATCATAATTTAAAACTAAGAAATTTTCTTCAGTATGATGAGCAAATACTTTTTCTTTTTCAGCTTGATAAACTTCCATAGTTTTATGACGAGCCAAATGGTCAGGAGTTACATTTAATATAGCTGCACCTTTCGTTGCAAATTCACTAGAAGCTTCCATCTGATAACTGGATATTTCTGCTACAATACAACCATTTTCACCAATGCGATAACATTCTTCACAAAGTGGTGTACCAATATTACCACCCACACCAACATTATCTTCACCATAAATAGTCTTCATCAATTCGCCTAGAAGCATAGTTGTTGTAGTCTTACCATTTGTACCTGTAACAGCAAAAATAGGGGCTTTAGCTAATTTATAAGCAAATTCTACCTCACTAATAATTTTTACTTTTTCAGCTACTTTTTCAAAAAGTGGTAAATGTCTTGGTACAGCTGGAGAAATAATCACTAAATCTGCACCTTCAAATAAAGCTTCTGTTTGTTTTCCTAAAACTACTTTTATATCTAAAGCAGTAAGCTCAGTTAAATCGTGCTTTTCACCTAGTTTTTCATTCGCATCACTTAAAATAACATCTGCTCCTAGTTTTTTAGCAAGTTTAGCTGCTGCAAAACCGCTAATGCCTGCACCGATTACAATAACCTTCTTATTGCTCAAATCCATTAAAAAAACCTCCTAAAATCTTTAAATTTATTTCTTTAATACGTAAGAAATAAATGAAAGAAACCTAGCTCTATCTAAATATTAATCAGTATTAACTATAATGTAAAGTCAATAAAGCTAAAATACAAAAAACAAATTCAGCAAACCAAAAAGTCATAACTACACGAGTTTCTGACCAACCTTTTAATTCAAAATGATGGTGAATTGGACTCATTAAAAATACGCGTTTACCTGTAGTTTTAAAAGATGTTACCTGAATGATTACAGATAACGTTTCGATTACAAATAATCCACCTAAGATAATCAATAATAATTCTGTCTTTGTCAAAATTCCAAGACCAGCTAAAACACCACCTAGAGCAAGAGAACCAGTATCACCCATAAATACTTTTGCTGGATGGTAATTGAATTTCAAGAAGGCTACACATGCACCGAAACAAGCAAAACTATAAATCGCTAAATTTGCTTTATTGAAATATAAACAAACAGCAGCAAAACCTAATGAAGCTACAGCCATAGCACCAGATGCTAAGCCATCTAAACCATCAGTTAAATTTACAGCATTTGTAGTACCAATAAGCACACCAATTACTAAAACATAATAAAACCAACCAATATCATAAGTTTGTCCAATAAATGGTATCCAAACATCTTGAGTAAGTCCTGTATAATTTATACCAATATAAGTTACAATAATTGCAATAATAAATTGTCCTAGTAATTTTTGTTTAGCTTTTAAACCTAAATTACGTTTTAAAACAACTTTTATATAATCATCTAAAAATCCTAAAACAAAATGACCTAACATTACAAATAAAGCTAAAGCCACTTCTATAGTAAAATCTGCAAAAATTAAAGTTGCAATAGTAATACCACCAACAATCATAATACCGCCCATAGTTGGTGTTCCTGATTTTGCTTGATGACTTTTTGGCCCTTCTTCACGAATGCTTTGACCAAATTTTAATTTATGTAGTTCTGGAATTAAAAATGGTCCTACTGCCAAAACTACAAGGGCAGCAGCTACTGCTGCCCATATCATATTTAAATTAAATGCTTCTATCATTTATATTCTTTCTCCAATAACTCAATTATTTTTTCCATATGCATACCATGAGAGCCTTTAAATAAAACAGTATCTTCTTTTTGTAATTCTTTTTTCAATACATCTACTGCTTCTTCATGACTTGTACATTCAAAAACTTTTGCTACCCCTGCTTTTTTTGCAGCTTCAGCTGTGAATTTTGTCAATGTGCCTCTAGTGATTACAATATCCACACCTAATTTACCAGCTAATAAACCAATATCTTCATGAGCTTTTTGTTCTACACTACCTAATTCAAACATATCACCCATTACTAAAATTTTACGTTTCTTAGCTACTTTAGTTAAATTTTCTAAAGCTGCTTTTGTAGACATTGGACTTGCATTATATGCATCATTTATTAAATTAAAATCAGCTAATCTTTTATATTCAAAACGCATAGCAGTTGGTTTAAATATAGCTAATCCTTTTTGCATTTCCTCAACAGTAAGTCCACAAGCATAACCTACAGCTAAAGCAGCTAAACAATTATAAACATTGTGTATGCCTATCATATTCAATGTGAAATGAGCTACTTTGTCGCCAACAATTGCATCAAATTCTGTTTTGCCATCATTTACAGTTTTAATATCAAAAGCCTTGATATCACCTGCATGATTGATACCAAAATAAATTGCATGAGCTTTTGTCAATCTATTCATTTTAGAAACAAATTCATCATCAGCATTTAAAATGACATTTCCATTGATTTCAATAGCTTGTGCCATTTCACCTTTAGCCTTAGCTATATTTTCCATAGAGCCTAAAAGTTCCATATGAGTTTCACCTACATTAGTGATTACACCCATTGTAGGTTTAGCGATATCAGTCAATTCTTTAATTTGACCTAATCCTCGCATACCCATTTCCACAACAGCTACATCATAACTTCCATCTAATTGCAATAAAGTCATAGGAAGTCCAATTTCATTATTAAAATTAGCTTGTGTTTTCAATACATTGTATTTTCCTGATAATACAGCAGCGGTTAAATCTTTTGTAGTAGTTTTACCATTAGAACCAGTTATTGCTATTACAGGAATATTGAATTTCTTGCGCCAAAAATGAGCTAAATCTTGATATGCTTTTAATGTATCATCTACAGCTAAAATATCTATATCAATATCTTCAATCAAGGAAATATCATAATCTTTATTTACAATAGCCCCAATTGCTCCTTTTTTAGCAGCATCAGCAATAAAATCATGTCCATCAAAATTTTCACCTTTTAAGGCAATAAATAACATTCCTTCTTCAATTTTTCTAGTATCAGTTGTTACACCGCCAAAAACTGAAGCTGAAGTCAATTTTTTTAAGATAGCATTTGTAGCTTGCATTACTTGTGTTAATGAAAATTGATAATTAGCCATTAATCTTCCCCCTAATTGCTTCAATAGCTACTTCTTTATCATCAAAATGAATAGTTCCTGTTTTCAAAATCTGATAATTTTCATGACCTTTACCCGCAATAAGTACGATATCATCTTTTTGCGCAAGTTCAATAGCTCTGAAAATAGCTGTTCTTCTATCTGTGATTTTTTCATGGAAATTGCCATGAAGTGCAGGAAGTACACCAGCTTCTACTTCAGATAAAATAAATTCTGGATCTTCTGTTCTTGGATTATCAGAAGTTGCAATTACCACATCAGCAAGCTGTGCTGCAATACGACCCATAATAGGACGTTTTGTTCTATCGCGGTCACCGCCACAGCCAAATACTACAATCAAACGTTTTTTAGCGATTTCACGTGCTGTTTTTAAAACGTTTTCTAAACCATCTGGAGTATGTGCATAATCGACAATTACACTGAAATCTTGACCTTGACGTACAAGCTCAAAGCGTCCTGCTACAGCTTCAAATGCTTCAAGAGTTTCTTTGATTAAATCAAAAGAAATTTTTTCAGCTAAAGCTACGCCAATTACACCTAAAATATTATAAACATTGAACATACCTGTAACTTTTAAATCAAAATGAACACAATCATCTTTGTATTTTACATCAAAAGAAGCACCAGATGCTTTTATTTCTACATTTTCAGCTTTTAATACAGCATCATTTTTAATACCATAAGTTATTAAATTGCATTTTGTATGCTCAATCATTGTTTTACTGCCAAGTTCATCATCTAAATTAATTACGGCATTTTTATTAGACTTCACTAAATTTGGCGCAGATAAACTATCAAATAATTTTGCTTAGCTAAGGCATAGTTTTCCATAGTTTTATGATAATCTAAATGATCTTGAGTAAGATTTGTAAACATTGCAGTATCATATTCACAACCTGCAATACGATTCATATCTAAAGCATGTGAAGATACTTCCATAACTACATAATCGATATTTTGCTTATACATCTTATCTAAGATTTCTTGAAGATCAATCACATCTGGTGTTGTATTGTGAATTGGCATTTCTTCATCTTCAATCATGATTTTAATTGTGCCAATGACGCCCACTTTGTAACCAGCTTTACGCAAAATATCGCGAAGCATATATGTGCTACTTGTTTTACCATTTGTTCCTGTAACACCAATCATACGCATTTTTTTACCTGGATAATCATAAAAATATGGTACAGCAAGTTCCATTGCTTCACGCATATTTGGCACTTTTATAACTGTAATATCTGCAGGAACTTCTACATCTTTTTCAGTCATAATCGCACAAGCTCCAGCTTCTATAGCTTGAGGAATAAATTTATTACCATCTACCCTAGTACCACAGATACATACGAATAAAGTGTTTTTTCTCACACGACGTGAATCATGAGTTATAAACTCAATTTCTTTATTCACATCTCCTTTTACTTCTACATTATTTAATACTGACACTAGTTGTTCAATGGTCATTGGAAACCCTCCTGAATTTGCTTTTTATATCTTTTAGCAATCTAAAATCAAACTATATTATAGCTCACTTATTTATATATGTATACTACAAAAAATTAAGCCATAAAATCTTAAAATAAAAATTTGTTTAAGAAATTTATGCTTAATTGATAATCAATTTTTAGTTGAAAAGAAAAACTTATCCGGTACTATCATTCCTAATTCTTGTGTAGCAATAGATTGTATTCTTTCTGGTGATTTTAAATGTGCTATTTCTAAATGAAGACGAGAATTTTCTGCTTCTAATTTTGTAGATTGATTTTTTAATTGATTTAAATAATAAGCATTGCTAGCAGCTGCACCACTACGCAATATAAAAAATCCTGCTAAAGCTACAACAATCACAAATAAAATAATACATCTTGAACGCAACGCATTATTTACATTTACATTTTTTGCCTGTTCTACTTTTACTAATTTTTTAGTTTTCATCTGTTTATAATTTTTTTGACTTTCGTCATAAACAATTTTGCGTTGCGCTAACATAATAAAATCCTCCTAAGATTATAACTTCTCTGCTACTCTCAATTTTGCACTTTTAGAACGTGAATTATCGTCCATCTCATATTTTGATGGCTTTATAGCTTTACTGCAAAGCTTTATCTCAGGCTTATGATTACATACACAAATTGGTAAATGCGGTGGACAAATGCACCCACGAGATAACTCTTTAAAAACATTCTTTGTTATGCGATCTTCTAAAGAATGAAAAGTTATTACTGCTATTTTCCCACCCTTATTTAAATGTTTTACTGCTGTTTTAAAAGTATTTTCTAAAATTCCTAATTCATTATTTACTTCTATACGAATAGCCTGAAAAATGCGTTTTGCTGGATGACCCGTTGCTTTTTTTCGCACAGCGGCTGGTATAGCACGGCGAATAATATCCACTAATTCGCCTGTAGTTTCTATTTTCTTTTCTTGACGATATTTTACAATAAACTCAGCTATACGTTTGCTCCAACGTTCTTCACCATATGTTTTAAAAATATGATTTAATTGTTCCTCATCATATTCATTAACCACATTATATGCAGAAAAATCTTGTGTTTTATCCATGCGCATATCAAGTGGTGCATCTTGCATATAAGAAAAACCTCTATCTGCTTCATCTAATTGATATGAGGAAACGCCTAAATCAAATAAAATTCCATCAATATATTCTATGTTTAAATCATTTAATATGGCTTCTAAATTTTTAAAATTACTATGCACAATATCTATTTTACATTGATATTGTTTTAATCTCTCAGTTGCAACTTTTATAGCATCTTCATCTTGGTCAATACCAATTAAATGACCATTTTCATTTAATTGACTTGCAATTCTTGATGAATGACCTGCTCCACCTAAAGTACAATCCACATATATACCATCAGGTTTAATAGCAAGCCCTGCTATTACTTCTTCTGGTAGAACACTAATATGTTCAAATTCCACCAATGAAACCCCTCTCATTTTATAAAATAATCATATTTATACAAGTATAATTGTAACAGTCATCAAAATTTATTTCAATAGCAAATTCGATTAACTCTTATACCAACCCAATCGTTCAAATACTGGTACATAATGCATGCGTTCATAAAAAGATAAAAATGTATTTTCTGTATGGAATAGGTACTCTTTCTAAAGCATAAATATTACTTGCTCTATCCACATTACCATATTTTATCGTAAATGCGCCACGATAACCTGCGTCATTAACTAATTTAGCAATATATAAATTATATGTGCCTGTAGGATAAGCCATAAATTTTGTATCTTGATTTAATTGCGTATCTAATGTTTGTTTAGATTTTGTAAGTTCATCTTTTAGCTGCGCTTCTGTAAGCTCTGTCATAGATTTATGACTAGCTGTATGGGATTGAAAATCCATGCCATTTGCTTTCATTTCTTTTATTTGTTCCCAAGTTAAATAATTAGGCTGATTGCTAACAAAATCTGTAATTACAAAAATAGTGCCTGTAAAACCATATTTTTTCAAAATTGGATACGCATTTTGGTAATTATCTTCATAACCATCATCAAAAGTAATCATGATAGGATTTTCTGGAAGCTCTGCTCCATTTACCATATAATCGTATAATTGGTCAGTATTTATGGTATTATAACCGTTCTCTTTTAAATAAGCCATTTGTCGGTCAAAATCTTCCGGTAATACTGATAAAGCTATATTCATATTATCAACCTTATGATAATTTAATATAGTAATTGGAATATCTTCTTCATTTTCTGCTGCTGATACAGGCATTACTTAGGGCTTGATAAAACTAAAGGCAAACAAACTAACATAATAAATAATATTATTTTTGTATATATTTTTTTGTTTAAACACACCTATCTTCTCTCTTTCATCTTAAAATAAACACTCAATTATGTTGAAAACGTTTTACTACATATATAAATACAGTCGCTATCATCACAGTCAATGCTATCCACTGCATTGGATATAATAACATATCTTTATTAACACTAAAATACATAAAGCCAATACCAAATCTAATAATAGCCATCAAAATAACACTAAATAAAAAAACTGTGCCTTCAGCTAAAAATTTATATTTTCTATTTATAAGTAAACACAAGATGGAAATCATAAATACTATACTATAAGCAAAAGCCTGATATAAAGCTACTGGCTGAAAATATTGATATGCTTCAAAACCTGTTGGACGATACCTATATTCTACATATTCAGCTAAACTATGGTCATTAGGAATATCTAAACCTAGCGGAGTTCCCAATGAAAATTGCATCATAAAGTTTGCTAGTTGCAAAATAATCAAACCAAATAAAATTGAAGGCATCATCAAATCAAACCACAACCATAAATTATAACCATATTGCGCAAAAAAACTATACTTGTTGCTAGAAAACCCAATAATGCTCCATAAATAGATAGACCACCTTGCCAAATACAAAAAATTTGACCTATATTTGACATATATGCATCTAAATGTATAATTACATAAAAAATTCTAGCACATATCAAACTCACAGGAATTATAAAAATCAATAAATCCCACATGGGCTGAATTTTTCACCATATAATTTAAACATTATTTTACTTATACCTAAGCCTATTAATAATGCAAAGACAATTATCAAGCCATACCAATAAATATTGATATCACCTAAATAAAAAGCTACAAATTCCATAAAATCTCCCTCTTTATCCCCATAACACATTTTTTTATTTTTCATAATGTCTTATTGTACTGCTATCTAAAAAAATTTATCAATTATCTATCTTTATTATTTTTCACTAAAAATAATATTTATAAAATATACGTATAGTATTTTTTTTATATTCAGAGCAAAATCTTTATTAAAAATAATTTAAAATAAATTCATATCATTTTTCTATGATTATTTACAAAAATATTATTTACTTATACCAAAACTAAAAAAAATATGATATAATTCCCATGTGAATAAAATTAATTATCAAATTTCACTATAAATCATAAATAAAGGAGATATTTTTCATGACTATAACTAAAGAAATGGGTATTATGGAAGTTGTTAGCCAATATCCTGAAACTGTAGAAGTATTCGTAAACGCTGGTATGGGTTGCCTCGGTTGTGCTGCTGCTCACTTTGAAAACATCGAACAAGGTGCAGGCGCTCATGGCATCGATATCGATAAACTCATCGAAGATTTAAATGCTGCTATCGAAGCAAAATAATATATTATAAAATAAAGCCACTGACTTTTGTTAGTGGCTTTTATTTTTAAAAGGAGCTGTTCTTTATGTCCATAGAAAAAGTAAAATCATATTTCAAACAATTTAATATGGAAGATAAAATTATGGAATTTCCTGTTTCTAGTGCTACAGTAACTGAAGCTGCTAAAGCTTTAAATTGCCAAGAAGCTCATATTGCCAAAACTATGTCTTTTAAATTAAATGAAGATGCTATTCTTGTAGTTATGGCTGGTGATATGCGAATTGATAACCATAAATTCAAAGAAAAATTTCACAAAAAAGCTACTATGCTCAAAGCTGATGAAGTTGAACCTATGACAGGCTTTCCTATCGGTGGAGTTTGTCCATTTGCTCCTAAAGATGGCGTAAAAGTATATCTTGATGAATCTTTAAAACGCTTTGATAAAGTCTATCCTGCTTGTGGTAGCAGAAATAGTGCTATTGAACTTAGTATTCCTGAACTTGAAAAATATTCTAAAGCTGTTGAATGGGTAAATATTGGTAAAAACTAAACAATATGTAAATACAAAGGAGAAATAAAATGATACCAGCAGGTATAATCCATCAAAAAAATAACTTCTATACAGCTAGAATTGTAGGTAATTGTGGCGAATTTTCAGCTCAAGAATTAATAGCTATCGCTCAAATTGCTTCAACATATGGCAATGGTAAAATTACTGCCACATCTAGAGGTACTATAGAAATTGAACAAATTTCCCCAGATAATATTGAGATGATGTTAGCTGAAATAAAAGCACACAATCTGCGCTTAGGTGGTACAGGGACTACAGTTAGAGCTATCGTTAGCTGTAAAGGTACTACTTGCACTAAGGGTTTATATGATGTACATGCTTTGGCAACAGAATTAGATGATTTATTTTATGGTCAAATCGTACCTAAAAATTAAAAATAGGTGTATTTGGCTGTATCAATAGCTTAGGCAAAGCAAAATCTCAAGATATTGCATAATGCCATCATTTAAAAATCCACATAAATTTGAAATATATATCGGTGGATTGTTAGGAAATAGCCCTATATATGGTCAACATATTGATATTGCTTTAAATAAAGAACAATTAATTTGTGCTATAAAATTTATCATTGAAATTTATCAAAAAAATGGCAAATATCCTCAACGATTACGCAAAGTCTTAGATACAAATCCTAATCTTTGGCAAGAAATAACTGATTATTTAACAAAGTTAGTTCAAAAATAATAAAATAGCAAAAGCACCTTAAAAGTCAAAAACAATCTAACTTTAAGGTGCTTTTTTATATAATATCGTACTTAAAATCTATTATAGATTTTTAAGCATATCTTTTACTGTTTGTGCACAATCATCAACTTTTACATTAGAAGTAGCACCATCACGGCGAACTTTAATTTCTACTTCATTAGCATCTAAAAGTTTAGGCTTACAGTAATACGTACTGGATAGCCAATTAAATCAGCATCTTTGAATTTTACGCCAGCTCTGTCTTTTCTATCATCTAAAAGTACATCTATACCAGCATTTTTCATATCAGCATAAAGTTTTTCTGCAATCTGCATTTGAGCTTCATCTTTAGCATTGATAGGTACAATAACCACTTCAAATGGTGCAATAGATGCAGGCCAAATAATACCATTATCATCATGGAATTGTTCAATAGCAGCTGCCATTGTACGGCTAACACCGATACCATAGCAACCCATGATCAATGGTTTTTCTTTACCATTTTCATCAAGGAAAGTAGCACCGAGTGCTTTACTGTATTTTATACCAAGTTTAAATACTTGTCCTACTTCAATACCATGAGTCATTTTTACTGGAGCGCCACAATGAGGACATGGGTCTCCTTCTGCAATAAGGCGAATATCAGCTACGATTACATCACCGAAATCGCGTTTTGGATTAGCATTTTTATAGTGGCAATCTTCTTCATTTGCACCGCAAACAGCATTATGCATTTCCATTACTGTAGCATCAACAACCACGATTGCATCTTTGCTAAGACCGATTGGACTCATGAAACCAGGCACACCACCAATAGCGCGAATAGCAGACTCTTCTGCCATTTTTAATGTGATTGCTCCTGTAATATTTTGTAATTTTACATCATTTACTTCATGGTCACCACGAACAAATGCACAGATTACTTGGTCTTTTTCATTTTGGAAAATAACAGCTTTGATATTTTTTTCAATTGGAGTATTTAAAAATTCAGCTACAGCTTCAATAGTTTTTGTACCAGGAGTATTTACTTTTTCAAGTGGTAATTCTTCTTCAGCTGGTGCAACAATTGGTTTTAATTCGGATTTTTCAGCGTTTGCTGCGTAATCGCATTTTTCACAGTAAACGATATCAGATTCACCTGTTTCAGCTAATACAGTGAATTCATGTGTTGTAGCATTACCAATAGCACCGCCATCAGCTTCTACAGGACGGAATGTAAGACCACAACGATTGAAGATATTTGTATATGCATCATACATATCTTTATAAGATTTATCAAGACCTGCTTCATCTTTATCAAAAGAATAAGCATCTTTCATGATAAATTCACGACCACGCATAAGACCAAAACGAGGACGAATTTCATCACGATATTTATTTTGAATTTGATATAACAATAATGGTAATTGTTTATAAGAACGTACTTCATTACGTACTAAATCTGTAATAATTTCTTCATGTGTTGGTCCAAGGCAGAATTCACGATTATGTCTGTCCACTAAACGGAACATTTCTTCGCCAAAAACTTCCCAACGACCAGTTTCTTTCCAAAGTTCAGCAGGTTGTACAATTGGAAGAGCTAATTCTTGACCGTCTTTAGCTTCCATTTCTTCACGAATAATTTGTTCTATTTTGCGTAAAGTACGCCAAGCAAGAGGCAAATATGTATAAACCCCACCTGCTACTTTACGAATAAAACCAGCTCTAAGCATTAGCTGATGACTAGGTACTTCAGCTTCTGCTGGAGTCTGACGCAATGTAGGCGCATAAAGTTTAGATGTACGCACTATAAATTCCTCCTAAAATATATGGGAAAAACCCTTTTCAATATTAATTAACTTATATATTCTATCATACTTTAGCTAAAATAAAAATGTTCATTATCTTCTTTGCCACTAAAAAAGCTGTAATAAAATTAAAAACTAAAATTTTATTACAGCTTCTTTTTTATTTTATAAGTTTATCTAATTCTTCAAATAAAGCATCTACTAATTTATCTTCAGCAACTTTATTTATAACTTCGCCTTTGCGAAAAACTAATCCTTCACCTTTACCACCAGCAATACCAATATCAGCATCACGGGCTTCACCTGGACCATTTACAACACAACCCATAACAGCAACTTTGATAGGTTTTGTTATGCCTGACAATCTTTGTTCTACTTTTTCAGCAATACTTGGTAAATCAATATTACAACGACCACAAGTAGGACACGAAATAAGTGTAGGTCCATATTCTTTAAGACCTAATGCTTTTAAAATTTCATTTGCTACTTTTACTTCATTTACAGGATCACCAGTCAAAGAAATGCGGAATGTATCGCCTATGCCTTCAGCAAGTAAAGCACCTATACCTACAGCGGATTTAATAATTCCTGTATTTACAGTACCTGCTTCTGTTATGCCTAAATGAAGTGGATAATCCACTGTTTCACTCATCAAGCGATAAGCATCTAGCGTCAATGGTACATCATGTGCTTTTAGTGAAATTTTAATATCATAGAAATTTAATTTTTCTAGAATTCTTATATGCTCTAAAGCACTTTCAACTAACGCTTCTGCTGTTACTTTACCATATTTTGCCAACAATTTTTTATCAAGTGAACCTGCATTAACACCTATGCGTATAGGAATGTTTTTTGTTTTTGCAGCTTCAACTACTGCTTTTACACGCTCTTCATCGCCAATATTCCCAGGATTAATACGAAGTGCATCTATACCTTGTTCTATAGCTTTTAAAGCTAGACGATAATCAAAATGAATATCTGCAACTAAAGGTACATCGACTTGACTTTTAATATTGTAAATATTTTCAGCTGCTGACATATCAGGTACAGCTACACGAACAATATCACAACCAGCATCTACTAATGCTTTAATCTGTGCTACTGTAGCATTTGTATCTGTTGTTTTAGTATTAGTCATAGATTGCACAGAAATCGGTGCACCGCCACCAATTTTCACATCACCAATACTGATTTGTCGTGTCATTTTTCTTTTTATCATTATATCCAACACCTTTTTATGTCGTATTTATTAACTCTTAGCCAAATAAACGACCAACATCTTGAGCTGTAGCGAAAAACATCAAGGATAATAATAAAATTATACCTGCCATTTGCACTACTCTCACATATTTAGCTTCAATAGCCTTACCACGAATTGCCTCTACTAATAAGACTACAAAATGTCCGCCATCTAAAGCAGGAATTGGCAATAAATTTATTACTCCTAAGTTCAAGCTCAATAATGCAGCAAATTGTAATAATGGAACTAAACCTAAATGTGCAGCTTGACTAGTCATTTGAGCTACACCCACTGGGCCAGATAATTCTGCACTAACACTACCTGTTATCATGCCAATAAGACCACTATACATTTGGTAAATAATATTTACTACTGTAGCAAATGCTAAAGCAATCGATTCACCAAAACCTACACTTTTTACATCAACTGGCGCAGTTACCCCAATCAAAGCACGCTTAGCTTGTTCATCATATTTTGGCACAACAGAAGTAGCCATCTGTTCATTATCACGGATAAATTCTATTTTTAAAATTTTTCCATCAGCATTTTGCACTTTCTGTACAAAATTTGTCCATGAAGTAATTTGTTCTCCATTTACGCTTAAAATTTTATCTCCATCTTTTAAGCCAGCTTGACTTGCTGCTTCTCCAGAAATAACTTGCCCTAAAACTGGAGCATTTGATGGAGTTTGTATACCATTAAAGAAAAAAACTCCTGCAAAAATCAAAAAAGGTAAAATAAAGTTCATTATCGAACCAGCTAAAATTACAATCATTCTAGCCCATACAGGACGAGCCCAATACGCTCTATCGCCTGCATCTTCATCCATGCCTTTTTCCATTCCTGCAATTTTATTAAAACCACCAAGAGGAATAGCTCTTATAGAATATACTGTTTCCCCTTTTTTTGTACTTACTAATTTAGGACCAAAACCAATTGCAAATTCATCTACACGCATACCAGTTTTTTTTGCAGTAATAAAATGTCCAAATTCATGAACCAATACTAGCAAACCAAAGACAAATACAATAGCAATTGCACTGATTAACACTTATAAATCTTCTCCTTTACTTGCTTGCGAATATTGCTATCAATTTCAAATAAATCTTCAAGTTCTGGTTCTACCAAAGTTATATGAGATTGCATAGCTTCTTCTATTATATCATAAATATCTAAGAAACTAATCTGTTCATTTAAAAAAGCTTCTACAGCAATTTCATTAGCAGCATTCATTACACAAGGCATAGAACCGCCTATTTTCCCAGCTTCATATGCCAAAGCAAGCCCTCTAAATGTGTCAGTATCCGGCTTTTCAAAAGTTAAATCTTTCATTTGCCAAAAATCTAAATTTTCAGCAGGACAAACCATTCTTTCTGGATAAGTAAGTGCATATTGTATAGGAAGTCTCATATCAGTTGAACCTAATTGAGCAATAACTGATCCGTCCACATATTGCACCATAGAATGAATAATACTTTGTGGGTGAACTACTACCTGAATTTTATCATAATCCACATTATATAATTGTTTTGCTTCAATTACTTCTAAGCCTTTATTCATCAAAGATGCGCTATCAATAGTAATCTTGCGTCCCATTTTCCATGTTGGATGACTTAAGCACTGTTTTACTGAAACATTTTTTAAATCTTCTATTTTCTTACCTCTAAAAGGACCGCCAGAAGCAGTAACTAATAATTTGTCAACTTTATTCATATCTTCGCCATGTAAACATTGAAATAATGCTCCATGTTCACTATCAATCGGCATGATTTCAATCTGTTTTTCACGAGCTTTTTTCATGACTAAATCACCAGCTACTACTAAAGTTTCTTTATTAGCTAGTGCGATATTTTTACCAGCTTCAATAGCTCTCATAGTTGGACGAAGACCTGCAAAACCCATTAATGAAGTAACTACTGTATCAATTTTATCTGTACTAGCCCCTTCAATTAATCCTTCTTCACCATAATATAATTTAGTTTCTCCTACATAACGAGCTTTTAATTTTTCATAAGCTTCTTTATTATGCAAAATCGCCATAGCTGGTTTAAATTCATTTATTTGCTGTTCTAATAATTCATCATTATTATTAGCGGCTAAAACTTCAATTTTCAAGAAATCACTATGATTTCTAACTACATCTAAAGTTTGAGTTCCAATTGAACCTGTTGAACCTAATACTGCAATTTTTTTCATTATATTATATTCCTTTACCTTAAATATCTAATAAAAATATTGCTATATAATAAACGAGCGGTGCTGTAAATAATAAACTATCAAATCTATCTAACACGCCACCATGACCTGGAATTAAAGTACCTGAATCTTTGATACCCACAAATCTTTTAATACAAGACTCTACTAAATCGCCAAATGTACCAATAATTGCTATCAATGCACCCATTAATAACATAATCATCATATCAAAATTAAAATAATTGCCTAAAAGACCTACACATATCATTGAACCTAAAATTCCGCCAACAAAACCTTCAACGCTTTTTTTAGGACTGATTTCTGGACATAAACGATGTTTACCTATACTGCAACCTACAAAATAAGCAAAGCTATCACTAGCCCATGTACCAATAAAAGTAAGCCATATTAAAATACAACCTACAGAAAATTCTCCTAAAAGACTATTTGTCGCTAAAATAGTTGAATTCTCAATCATTCTAAGCATTATTAAATGATAAAAAGGAATAGCTATATACATTGTTCCTGCTAAAGTAATACAACCATCTAACACAGAAAAATGCTTATGATTAAATATCATATTTATTAAGGAAACAAATATAGCTACTACAATACCAAATGCAATATTATTAGCCATATATCCACTTAACACCATAAAACAAATAATCAATAAACCCCAAAACAATGGTATATTATAATTCTTATGGGCAAAAGCATTTACATATTCTCGCCAAGCAAGACAAGCAAGTAATATAGAAACTGCTATAAATAATGAACCCCCTATTTGAATTACACCTGTAGCTATTATCATACCAATAATTCCACTGATAATTCGCGTTAGCAAAATCTTCCACCGCCCTAAATATAATTATTTGCTACTCAAACCACCAAATCTTCTATCTCTCTTTTGAAAATCAACAATTGCTTGAAGAAATTCTTCAGAAGAAAAATCTGGCCAATTTGTCTTTGTAAACCAAAATTCGGCATACGCTGCCTGCCATAATAAGAAATTACTCAATCGTATATCGCCACTTGTTCTAATCATTAAATCTACAGGTGGCAAATCTTTTGTATATAAATTATCGTCAATCACTTTATCATCAATTTTATCAATAGATAAATCACCTGATTGTACTTCACTAGCTATATTTTTTACTGCTGTTACAATCTCATCTCTACCACCATAATTTACAGCAACATTAAATCTTACACCAGTATTATTTTTAGTGCGTTCTTCTGCTGCATGTAATTCATTTGGTAAATTGCCTGGTAATTCATCAACTCTTCCAATAAAGTGAATACGTACATTATCTTCACACATTTCATCAATTTGTTCTGCTAAAAAACTAGAAAATAAATTCATCAGAAAATTAACTTCTGTCATTGGTCTTTTCCAATTTTCAGTAGAAAATGCATATACTGTTAAAATAGGTATATTATATTTTATACAAGTTTTAAGAATTTTTTTTTAGTGTTTTTACGCCAGCTTTATGTCCAGATGTTCTAATTAAACCCTTTCCAGTAGCCCAGCGACCATTTCCATCCATAATTATACCAACATGTTGTGGTAATTTATTTAAATCTAATTGTTTATCTATAGAAATATCTCTTTTTCTTTTTTTAGAAGAAAATATTTTTTTTGAGCATACTAGAAGCCCCTTCCACATAAAATATAAGAAATAAGCCCCTCTTTAGAGGGGCCTTTCCAGTGCTTATTGCTAATAAAACAATTATGCTTCAATAGCACCTGCTGGACAACCAGCTTGACATGCACCACATTCTACACACATATCTGCATCAATTTCATAATGGTTTTCACCTTCAGAAATAGCGCCTACAGGGCAAGTACCTGCGCAAGCACCGCAAGAAATGCAATCATCAGTAATTTTATAAGCCATCTATTACACCTCCTTTCGCATCTTGGCAGCAGCTGTAAGCTCTAATACATTATCATCTAAAACTTTTACTCTGACAATATATAGTTTACTATCATCAACTTTAAAATAGCCTCTCATTGGCACAGTATAGTTCATTTTAAATTTTATATTTCTAGAATTTAATCGCTCTATAGCCTCAACAGCTGGCAATCCTAAATATTCCATACAATCAAACTTCCATTATTCTTTTTCTTTTTCCGCTCTAGCAATATCGATTTCTTTAATATATTTATCTACGATTTTTTGAATATCTTCTTGAGCTTTTTTAGCATCATCTTCTGTGATAGATTTTGCTTTTTCTAATTTTTTAATAGCTTCATTAGCATCACGGCGAATATTGCGAACAGATACTTTAGATTCTTCTGCACGTTTATTCAATGTTTTTACAAGGTCAGTACGACGTTCTTCAGTGAGCTGAGGTATATTTAAACGAATTACTGTACCATCATTATTTGGGCTAAGACCAAGGTCAGATCTTGTAATCGCTTTTTCAATTTCATGAAGCATTGGTTTTTCCCATGGTTGAATTAAAATCATACGAGGTTCAGGAACAGAGATATTACCTACCTGATTTACTGGTACTAAAGAACCGTAATATTCTACCATTACTTTATCTAATAATGCAGGAGTTGCTCGACCTGCACGAAGAGAAGCAAATTCAGATTTTGCTGCACTTAAAGTTTTTTTCATACGCTCTTCATTTTTAGCTATTACTTCTTTAATCATTAATCATTACCTCCAACAGTTGTTCCAATATTTTCGCCTAAAGCAGCTTTTAAAATATTTTCATGATTATCTATATTAAATACTACTAAAGGAATTTTATTATCCATGCAAAGACTTGTTGCTGTAGAATCCATTACTGCAAGTCCACGATTTAATACTTCTAAATATTCAAGGCTATCGAATTTCTTAGCTTCAGGATTTTTATTAGGGTCAGAATCATATACACCATCTGTATTCTTTTTACCCATTAAAATAACTTCAGCTCAATTTCAGCAGCACGAAGAGCAGCAGTTGTATCTGTGGAGAAATAAGGGTTACCTGTACCAGCACCGAAGATAACAACTCTACCTTTTTCTAAATGACGAATTGCTTTACGACGAATATAAGGTTCAGCAACTTGACGCATTTCAATAGCAGATTGAACACGGCTGTCAACGCCCATACCTTCTAAAGCATCTTGAAGTGCTAAAGCATTCATCACTGTAGCAAGCATACCCATATAATCTGCTGTAGCTCTATCCATACCTTTATTGCTACCAGCAAGACCACGCCAAATATTTCCGCCACCTACAACGATAGCTACTTCAATACCATATTCACGTACTTTTTTAATTTGTTTAGCGATAGATTCAACAACTTCTGGATTAATACCAAAACGCTGTTCACCAGCTAAAGATTCACCACTTAATTTGAAAACTATACGTTTATATTTAATATCAGCCACAATAAAACCTCCATAAAAACTTATAATTATCAACCTGCATAATATCTTTTCTTATTTTATCATATATCTATGGCAAACGGTAGACATTATAATTTTTTTCTATATCTAATTTTTATACTAATTTTATCTTATTACAAAAAAGAGAACACCGAAGTGTTCTCTCTTTGTATTTCATAATGAAATTATTTAACAGCTGCCATAACTTCTTCTACAAAGTTATCAGCTTTCTTTTCAATACCTTCACCAAGTTGATATCTTACGAAACGACGAATGGAGATATTTTCACCGATTTTAGCAATTTTGCCTTTTACAAGGTCAGAAATTGTAACATCTGGATCTTTAATGTATGGCTGATCTAAAAGACATACTTCTTTATAATATTTTTCGAGACGACCTTCAACCATTCTTTCAACGATTTTTTCAGGTTTGCCTTCATTAATAGCTTGTTCACGAAGAACTTGACGTTCATGTTCGATAGCTGCTGGATCTACTTCTTCACGACGTACGCAAGTTGGGTTAGCAGCAGCGATCTGCATAGCAATATCACGAGCGAAATCCTGGAATTCAGGAGTACCAGCAACGAAGTCAGTTTCGCAGTTAACTTCTACTAATACACCGATACGTCCACCAGCATGAATATAAGATGTTACAACACCTTCAGCTGCTACACGACCAGCTTTTTTAGCTGCGGAAGCAAGACCTTTTTCTCTTAAAAAGTCAATTGCTTTGTCCATATCACCGTCAGTTGCAGAAAGAGCTTTTTTACAGTCCATCATACCTGCACCAGTTTTTTCACGTAATTCTTTTACTAATGCTGCAGTAATAGCCATTAATATTTCCTCCTTAGTCAATAAAAGGCAAGGGTTTGGGCCCTTACCTTTTTAATTGTTATATAAATTTAAAATTAACTAAAATTATTCAGCGTCTTCGCTAGTAGCAACTTCTTCTACTACTTCGCCAGCTTCACCTTGACGACCTTCAATAACAGCGTCAGCCATACGGGAAGTTAAAAGTTTAACAGCACGGATAGCGTCATCGTTACCAGGAATTACATAGTCAATTTCGTCTGGATCGCAGTTTGTATCAACGATTGCAACGATTGGAATGTTAAGTTTTTTAGCTTCTGCTACAGCAATTCTTTCTTTACGTGGGTCAACGATAAATAAAGCGCCTGGTAATTCTTCCATGTCTTTAATACCGCCAAGAGATTTTTCAAGTTTTTCTTGTTCACGTTTTAAAGCAAGAACTTCTTTTTTGCTAAGAACTTCAAAAGTTCCATCTTCTTCCATAGCTTCAAGTTCTTTTAAACGATTGATGCTTTTACGGATAGTAGCGAAGTTAGTCATCATACCACCGAGCCATCTTTCGTTAACATAGAACATGCCAGATTTTAAAGCTTCTTCTTTAACAGCTTCTTGAGCCTGTTTTTTAGTACCTACGAAAAGAATGCTTTTGCCTTCTTCAGCAACGCTACGTAAGAAATCATAAGCTTCGTCAACTTTTTTTACAGTTTTCTGTAAATCGATAATGTAAATACCATTGCGTTCTGTGAAAATGTATGGAGCCATTTTAGGGTTCCAACGTCTAGTCTGATGACCGAAATGAACGCCTGCTTCTAATAATTGTTTCATGGAAATAACTGCCATGATGGTGCACCTCCTGTTATTTTTTCCTCCACATTCTTTAGCTTTGTTTTAACCCTTTTAGATATTCTTATCAGCGTACCAATAAGGTATATCTAACTAGGACACAGTACAAAATCGGAATGTGTGCGTTTTTTTACACCGTTAAGCATTATATCATAATTTTTTTGTAAACACAATAATAAATTATCATGCTTTCATATAAAAGAACGATGTTTTTATCAACATCGTTCTTGAAGATTATTATCTTTTTAATTTTTGAATTTCATCTAATAAGTGTTCATTTAATACTCTGATATAAGTACCTTTCATACCAAGAGATTTAGATTCAATTACACCAGCGGACTCAAATTTACGAAGTGCATTAACAATTACAGAACGAGTAATACCTACACGGTCAGCAATTTTAGATGCAACGAGTAAACCTTCAGTACCATTTAATTCACTTAAAATATTTACAGCTGCTTCAATTTCAGAATAAGAAAGTGTTGCTAAAGCAATCTGTACAGTAGCTTTTTTACGTGCTTCAACTTCAATTTTTTGAGAATTATCACGTAATTTCCATACCTACAACAGTGGCACCATATTCAGCTAATAATAAATCATCGTCTGTAAATTCTTCATTAAATTTAGCTAATACTAATGTACCAATACGTTCACCAACGCCATAAATAGGTACAATAGTTGTAATTTTGCCTTCTACTAAACATTCGCTATTATCATCAAAAGCACAAATTTCTTTTTGTGGAATATTAGAAGATGTGCTATCCATTTTTAAGAGCCAATTAACATAGTGTTTTGGAAATTCTCCTTGGCTTACGATTTTGTCAATCATTGTATCACATTCAAAATCATCAAGGAAGGCATATCCATAGATTTTCCCTGTTTTACTAACAATATATACATTTGCTTCTATAACATTGCTAAGTACACGGGAAATGCTATCGTATTCTACCACTTCTGCTTTTTGTAAAAGTTTATTTATTTTTCTTGTTTTTTCAAGTAATGTTGCCATCTGTTATCCCCTTCCTGCACAGAAAAACTTTTGATTTTCTGTTAAACCTTTCCTTTTTTTATTCTATCATATCTATAAGTCAATTTAAAGGAAAATTTTTATATTTTTGAATTTTATACAATATTTATCAAATTACAAAATGAACTGGCTTAAGTCGCGATTTTTAACGATTCCACCAAGTTTTTCATTTACATAATCAGCATTAATTACTACATTTTTTTCTTCTAATTCTGGTGCATCAAAAGATAAATCTTCTAATAATTTTTCCATAATTGTATGAAGTCTTCTTGCTCCAATATTTTCCATTTGTTCATTTACTTCACAAGCTACTTGAGCTAATCTTTCAATAGCATCATCAGTAAATTCAATGGAAACACCTTCTGTAGCAAGTAATGCTTTATATTGTTTCAATAGTGCATTTGTTGGTTCTGTTAAAATACGTTTAAAATCTTCTTCAGTTAAAGAAGTCAATTCCACACGAATTGGGAAACGACCCTGAAGTTCTGGTATTAAATCAGAAGGCTTAGCCATATGGAAAGCACCTGCTGCAATAAATAAAATATGGTCTGTTTTCATCTGTCCATATTTTGTGGATACTGTGGAACCTTCAACTATTGGTAAGATATCACGCTGTACACCTTCACGAGATACATCAGGACCAGAAGAAGAACCTTTTACTGCAACCTTATCAATTTCATCTAAGAAAATGATACCATTGCGTTCTGCAAGTTCAATAGCTTCTTGAGCAATAGACTCCATATCCAATAATTTTTGAGCTTCTTCTTGAGTGAAGATTTCTCTTGCTTGAGCAACTGTAACTTTGCGTTTTTTGCGTTTTTTAGGCATTAAATTGCCAATCATATCCTGAATATTATTGCTCATGTCTTCCATGCCAGAACCTGCAAACATACCAATTACAGGAGCTGCTTTTGGTTCAACATCAATTTCAATAATATCATTTTCTAATTCACCTTTTAAAAGCGTTTTCTGCACCATTCTCTGCCAGCAGAATATTTTGGTTCTTCCACTTTTTCTGTGCTTTCTTCTTCTTTGTTTGCACCACCAAAGATAGCACTGAGTGGATTAGATACAGCACTAGATTTTGGTTCTGGAACATAAATATCTAAAATACGTTCTTGAGCCATTTCCTTAGCTTTATCTTGTACTTGTTCTAATTTTTCTTGTTTTAACATGCGTACAGCAGATTCAGCTAAATCTCTAACCATGGATTCTACATCTCTACCTACATAACCTACTTCAGTAAATTTAGTAGCTTCAACTTTTACAAAAGGTGCTTTTACAAGTTTTGCTAAACGTCTTGCAATTTCTGTTTTACCAACACCAGTAGAACCAATCATCAAGATATTTTTAGGAATAATTTCATCTCTCATATCTTCTGGGAGATGACGGCTACGCCATCTATTGCGAAGTGCAATAGCTACAGAACGTTTTGCTTGTGATTGTCCTACAATATATTTATCTAATTCTTCAACAACTTGACGAGGAATTTGTTCATTCAATTTCATGAATTTATTCTCCTTTATTTATCTAATTCTTCCACTATAATATTGTGATTTGTATATACACAAATATCAGCAGCAATAGTAAGTGCTTCTTTAGCAATTTCAGCTGCAGTCAAATTAGAATGTTTAGCTAATGCACGACCTGCTGAAAGTGCATAAAATCCGCCAGAACCAATAGCTGCAACATTACCATCTGGTTCAATTACTTCACCATTACCAGAAAGTAGTAACATTGTATTTTCATCAGCAACGAGTAATAATGCTTCTAATTTGCGAAGAACTCTATCTGTACGCCAATCTTTAGCAAGTTCTACCGCTGCACGAGTTAAATTACCATGATATTCAATTAATTTAGATTCAAATTTTTCAAATAAAGTAAAAGCATCGGCAACAGAACCTGCAAAGCCAGCTAAAACTTTACCATTATATAAACGACGTACTTTACGGGCATTTGCTTTCATAATAGCAGCTTGTCCAAAAGTAACTTGTCCATCACCAGCTATAGCAGTTTTTCCATCTTTTTTTACTGCTATGATAGTGGTTGCTTTAAAATTTTCCATAAAATCATCTCCATTTATAGGCTATATTCATATTATCAGTTTTACTTAGATAATTTCAATACATCTATTTTAAATTTTGCTAAAAAATTCTAAGGCACGTTCTGCAATTTTTTGTTTTTTCAACTTTTTATCACGAATGCGTTCTTCTAAAGGTGGCATCAAACCAAAATTAGCTTCATAGGCTGAAAATGTTTTACTACAGCAGAAGTAATATATTTGCACATAGAGCCATGAGCTGTTTGTTCTGGGAAAATCACTGGATTTTCTCCTTTAGCTAAATATGCTGCATTAACACCTGCCACAAGACCAGAAGCTGCGGATTCTATATATCCTTCAACGCCTGTCATCTGACCTGCAAATAATAAATCATCTCTATCTTTGTATTGCAAAGTTGGTCGCAATAATTCAGGAGAATTAATAAATGTGTTTCTATGCATCACACCATAACGCACAAATTCAGCATTTTCAAGTCCTGGTATTAAACCAAATACGCGTTTTTGTTCTGGCCATTTCAAATGAGTTTGAAAACCTACTATATTATATAGGCTATCTGCTGCATTATCTTGACGAAGTTGCACTACAGCATATGGTCTTTTTCCTGTTTTAGGATCTTCTAACCTACAGGTTTTAATGGTCCATATAGTAAAGTATCTATGCCACGACGAGCCATTTCTTCAACAGGCATACAACCTTCAAAAAACTTAGCTTTTTCAAATTCCTTAATTGGTGCAAGTTCTGCTGTTGTCAATTCTTGCCAAAATTTTTCATATTCTTCTTTATCCATAGGACAATTAATATAATCAGCTGTTCCTTTACCATAGCGAGAAGCGCGATATGCTTTACTCATATCAATAGACTCTTTGCTGATTAATGGTGCCGCAGCATCATAAAAGTAAAAATAATCCTGACCTGTCAATTCACCAATGGATTTTGCTAATACTTCTGAAGTCAATGGACCACTGGCAATAATTGTAATAGCATCATCTTCTTGAGGTATTGTTTCTATCTCTTTATTTATCACAGTAACATTAGGATGATTTTTTACTTTATCTGTAATATATTGACTAAATCCTTCTCTATCTACAGCTAAAGCTCCACCAGCTGGTACACGATTTATATCGGCAGACTCCATGATGATAGAATTTAGCTGTCGCATTTCTTCTTTTAATAAGCCTACAGCATTTTCAAGTCCTGCACCACGCAAAGAATTGCTACATACTAATTCAGCGAATTTTTCTGTCTTATGTGCAGGAGTAGATTTTTCTGGTCGCATTTCATATAAATCTACTTTTATGCCTCTTTGAGCCACTTGCCATGCAGCTTCACTGCCAGCCATACCAGCTCCTACGATAATAACTTTTTTCACGCAAAATCTCCTTTCCTATTTCTCTTTATGCTTCGTTTTCTTCTTTATGCTCTTTATTTTCATTTTCTTCTTTTGCTTGTGCTTCTTTTTGTGCTAGTTCCGCTAATTTCTTAGCAGTCTGCTGTTGAATTTTTTCTTTTAATTTATTAATTTCCTTATTTATAGGAGTATCTTCTTTTCTTGTAGCACAATCATCATTACTGCAATATAAAATAGTTCTTCCATTTTTGAAACGATGTCTAAATAAGAATGAACCACAAGTCTTGCAATTGCTTGTAAGTGGCATATCCCATGATACATAATCGCACTGTGGATAATTTTCACAACCATAAAATACTACACCACGACGTGTACGACGTTCAATGATTTTGCCACCACATTTAGGGCATTTAACACCCGTATCTTTTAAAATAGGTTTTGTATTTCTACATTCTGGAAAACCTGGACATGCTAAGAATTTACCATAGCGACCTTGTTTTATGACCATCATACGACCACATAATTCGCATTGTACATCAGAAACTTCATCTGGCACTTCTACTTCACCAATTTCTTCTTCTGCATGTTCTAAAGTTTTTTCAAATGGCCCATAGAATTCTTCAAGCAAAGTATTTTTTTGAATTTTACCTACTGCTATTTCATCTAATTTATTTTCCAAATCAGCAGTAAATTTTTCATCAACAATATCTTTAAAATATTTTTCCAATAAATCTACTACTACAAAACCTAAATCAGTTGGTTCAAATTTTTTATCATTGCGAACTACATAACCTCTAGCTAAAATAGTTTCAATAATCGGTGCATACGTACTAGGACGACCAATACCTCTTTCTTCTAGAGTTTTAACTAAAGAAGCATCATTATATCTAGCAGGTGGTTCTGTAAAATGTTGCGTTGCTTCTAATTTTTGATAGATAATTCATCACCTTCCTGCAAATCTGGCAAGATGACATCTTTTTCTTTTTTATTATCGCTATCATTATATACAGCAGTAAAGCCTGCAAATTTTAACTGCGAACCAGTAGCTTTAGCTAAATACTTATCGCCTTTAATAGTTACACTCATAACATCATAACTAGCAGGTAACATCTGACAACCTAAGAAGCGTTGCCAAATTAATTTATAGAGTTTTATCTGTTCTTTGCTCAAATATTCTTCAACAGTAGCAGGGCTTAAAGCGATATTTGTTGGACGCACTGCTTCATGAGCATCTTGAGAAGATTTTCCAGCTGCATAAATATATGGTTTTTCTGGCAAATATTCTTTGCCGAAATTCTCTTCAATATAATTTCTAGCTTCATTTAAAGCTATTTCTGAAATACGTGTAGAGTCTGTACGCATATATGTTATAAGACCAGTTGGACCTTTTTTACCTAAGCTAATACCTTCGTAAAGCTGTTGAGCTATCATCATTGTTTTACGTGAAGTAAAACCTAATTTTCTAGCAGCATCTTGTTGTAAACTACTTGTTGTAAATGGTGCTGGAGCTTTGCGATGACGTTGACGTTTCTTTATTTCTGTTACTTTAAAAGTAACTTTTCAATATCACTACATAATTCATCAGCTTGAGCTTTAGATGCAATTTTTACATCTTCTTTTTTCGCTGAAACCATCAATTTTTTATCATCAATAGCTACTAGCTCTGCTCCAAACATACTAGAACGAGGTTTTTTCTTAAATTTAAAATCAACTGTCCAATATTCTTCTGATTCAAATTTTTGAATTTCTTTTTCACGGTCACAAATTAATTTCACTGTTACCGATTGTACACGCCCTGCACTCAAACCTTTGCGAATTTTCTTCCAAAGAAGTGGACTTAACTTATATCCTACAATACGGTCAAGCATACGACGTGCTTGTTGAGCATCTACTCTATCAATATTTATTTCCTTAGGATTTTTTACTGCTTCTTGAATAGCAGGTTTTGTTATTTCATTGAATACAATTCTACATTTTTCATGTTCATCAATCCCTAAGATATGAGATAGATGCCAAGCAATAGCTTCGCCTTCACGGTCAGGGTCAGAGGCTAAATAAACTTTTTCAGATTTTTTAGCTTCTTTCTTTAAAGATTTAATTAAATCTCCCTTGCCACGAATATTGATATATTTAGGTGCAAAATCATTTTCTACATCTATACCAAACTGACTTTTAGGTAAATCACGAAGATGTCCCATAGAAGCCATTACTGTATATTTTTTATTGCCTAAATATTTTTCAATAGTCTTTGCTTTAGTTGGCGATTCTACTACTACAAGCGTTTTTTTTCTTCATTCAAAGCACTCCCTGATTGCTCTTATATAAAAATTTGGACTTGTCTCTTTAACTAGTCCCTTCAATTTCATTTGTAATAAAATAAACGATATATTCGAAACATTTATTCTCAATTTATATATGATTTCATCAATACATTTAGGCTCTGTAAAAGATAAACTATCATATATAAGTTGTTCTTCCGCTGTCATGGAAAAACCTAATTCTATTTGTGTTTCTTTGGATATACTTTGCTGATTAGTTACAAAATTATATTCTTCTACAATATCATTTGCCCTTGTAACTAATTTAGCACCTTGTTTTATTAAACTATGGCAGCCTTCGCTTTTTTGCGAATAAATATTTCCTGGTATGGCAAATACATCTCGCCCTTCACTTAAAGCAAATTCTGCTGTTATCAATGAACCACTCTTTTTCGCAGCTTCAACTACTAATATTCCTTTGGACAATCCTGTGATAATTCTATTTCTAGCTGGAAAATTCCCTGGTTTTGGCAATGTATTTAGTGGATATTCTGATATTACAGCACCATTTTGAGCTATAGCTTCTAAAAGTTGCTTATTTTCTTTTGGATATATAATATCTAATCCACAACCTAAAACAGCAATAGTCTTACCTTTTTTCAAAGCTCCTGTATGAGCTTTAGTGTCTATACCTTTAGCAGCACCACTAACTATTACAAAATTAAATTTAGCTAATTCCTCAGCCATATTTTCTGCTATCTGTTTTCCATAAGTCGTTGGAGTTCTTGAACCTACTATACCTATACAAATTTCATCTTTAGGCAATTGACCTTGATAATATAAAATAAATGGAGGATCATAGATTTCTTTCAATAACTTTGGATATTCTTCATCTATTTCTATGCAGACTTTAATTTTATAATGTTTTAATTGCTCTGTTAATTTATCTATAGATATTTTCTGTCTAAATTCTATTAATTCAGACAATGTTTTACTGCCTAAACAATTACTTTGTTCTAACATTTCTCTTGTCGCTGTCCATATTTTTTCGCCGTCATGAAAATATCCATAAAGTTGACGAAGCGTTTTACTACCTATGCCTGGCACAGAATTTATGGCAGCCCAATATATATTTTTCATTGTTTATTACATTCCCATACAAATAAATCTTTAGATAAACCGTATATATTTTACTATTATCACTATTAACTGACAATTTGTCAAATTTTTTATCAAAAGAATATAGATATCGCCATCTAAAACAAAAAGCTATTGTATTAAAAAATTTAACACAATAGCTTTTTATTATTCTTAAACCATAAATCAGCCTAATTTTTCTTTTATCATTTTATTTACAAGACCAGGATTTGCTTTACCTTTACTTGCTTTCATTACTTGACCGATTAAAAAGCCCATAGATTTTGGATAATCTGCAACAGCTTTTGGATTATCTGCAATTGCTTTATCTACAATTTCTTCTATTGCTTTTGTATCAGTAATCTGTACTAAACCTTTATCTTTTACGATTTTTTCTGGAGTATCTCCACTTGTCCACATTTCTTCAAATACAGTTTTAGCTATTTTAGAAGAAATTGTGCCTTTACCAATTAAGCCAATTAAGCTTGCTAAATTTTGAGCAGATACTGGGGAATTTTCAATAGTCATTTCATTAGCATTTAAATGTTTAGACAATTCACCCATAATCCAGTTAGAAGCAAGTTTTGCATCAGCACCAGCATCTACAACGGCATCAAAGTATTCAGCCATAGCACGAGTAGATGTGATGATTTCCGCATCATAAGTAGGAAGACCATATTCATTTACTAAACGAGCTTTTCTTGCATCTGGTAATTCAGGAAGTTCTTTTTTTATATGCTTCAATCTGTTCATCAGTTGTAACAATTGGCACAAGGTCAGGTTCTGGCATATAACGATAATCTTGAGCTTTTTCTTTGCTACGCATAGAAAGTGTAATTCCACGACCATCGTCCCAAGTACGAGTTTCTTGTACTAAGATACCGCCATCTTCTAACACTTCATTTTGACGTTCAATTTCATATTCTAAAGCATCTTCGATTACTTTGAAGGAATTTAAGTTTTTCATTTCAACTTTTGTACCAAGTTTTTCGCTACCTTCTGGACGAAGAGATACGTTTACATCGGCACGTAAATTACCTTCTTCCATTTTACAATTGGATACATCAATGTATTGTAAAATAGATTTTATTTTTTCCATATATGCACGAGCTTCTGCTGGAGAATGCATATCTGGTTCAGATACGATTTCAATAAGTGGTACACCAGTACGATTATAGTCAACATTGGAGCTACTAGAATCTTTGATTGTAGTACCAGAGTGAACGAGTTTACCAGCATCTTCTTCCATATGAATACGAGTGATGCGAATGCGTTTTGTTTTGCCTTCTACTTCGATATCCACATAACCATGTTCAGCGATTGGTAAATCAAACTGAGAAGTCTGGAAATTTTTTGGTAAATCTGGATAGTAATAATTTTTTCTATCAAATTTACTGAATTTATTAATTGTACAATTGAGTGCAAGACCTGCTTTGATAGCAAATTCTACTACACGTTTATTGACAACAGGTAATACACCTGGAAGACCAAGACAAACAGGGCAAACATGTGTATTTTGGTCTGCACCAAAGGAAGTAGCACAGCTACAGAAAATTTTTGTATTAGTTTTTAATTCGCTATGAATTTCCAAACCAATGACTGCTTCGTATTTCATTATTCTACCCCCTGACCAATTTTATTAGCATAATCATGATTTACTTCATAAGTATATGCTGCACGAATAATAGTTTCTTCATCAAGTGGGCGACCAATAAACTGCATACCGATAGGCATATTATTTTTGCTTCTACCACAAGGAATGGAAATACCAGGAAGACCTGCTAAGTTAAGTGGAACAGTGAAAATATCCATCAAGTACATTTTTAATGGATCATTTGCCATTGAACCTAATTTATATGCAGGTGTTGGTGCTACTGGAGCTAAAATAACATCTACATCTTTAAAAGCATTATCAAAGTCTTGTTTTACAAGTGTTCTAACTTTTAATGCTTTTAAATAATAAGCGTCATAATAACCAGCACTTAAAGCATAGTTACCAATCATAATACGACGTTTTACTTCTGGACCAAATTTTGCAGTTCTTGTATTTGTCATCATGGAAACAATGTCTTCACCATCTACACGAGAACCATAGCTTACACCATCATAACGAGATAAGTTTGTAGAAGCTTCTGCTGGAGCTATTAAATAATATGTGGAAATAGCATAATCTGTATGTGGTAAAGAAATATCTACGATTTCAGCACCGAGTTTTTTCAAATCTTCGATAGCTGTATTCATAGCTTTTTTACATCTTCGTCCATACCATCGATAAAATATTCTTTTGGTAAACCAATTTTTAATCCTTTTATATCATTTACTAAGGATTTTGTATAATCAGGAACATCACTATTGATAGATGTAGAATCTTTTTCATCATGACCTGCAATCACATTCATTACATGAGCACAGTCTGTTACATCGCGAGTCAATGGACCAATCTGGTCAAGTGAAGAAGCGAATGCTACTAAACCATAACGAGATACACGACCATAAGTAGGTTTTAAACCAACAACACCACAAAAAGATGCTGGCTGACGAATAGATCCACCAGTATCAGAACCTAATGCCCAAATAGCACTACCAGCACTAACTGCTGCAGCACTACCACCAGAGCTACCACCTGGTACACAGTCCAAATTCCATGGATTATGTGTAGCAAAAAATGCAGAGTTTTCTGTGGAACCACCCATAGCGAACTCGTCCATATTCAATTTACCAATTAATGCAGGTTTTTGAGCTAAAACTTTATCCATTACTGTAGCATTATATGGTGGTACAAAATTTTCGAGCATATAAGATGCACAAGTTGTTTTTAAACCTTTTGTACAAATATTGTCTTTTATAGCTGCTGGTATACCTGCTAAAACAGAGATTTTTGCTCCGCCAGCGATATCAGCATCAACATTTTCTGCTTGTTGTAAAGCATAATCAGCTGTTTTTGTGATATATGCTTTTACTTTATCATCAGTAACTTCCATACGAGAAAGTACATCTTTTGTAATTTCTACAGCAGAAATTTCTTTATTTACAAGCATATCATGTAATTCATGTGCTGTTTTTTCAAATAAATTCACGTAAAAGCCTCCTCAATTTAATCAAAGTAATTAAAATAAATTATTCTTCTAAAATTTTAGGTACACGGAAATAACCATCTTCTTGTTGTGGAGCATTAGATAATGCCAATTCACGATCAAGGGAAGGTTTTACTACATCTTCACGAAATACATTTTGTACAGGCAATACGTGTGCAGTAGGAGCTACATTTTCAGTATCTACTTGTTGTAATCTATCTACATATTCAAGAAAATCATTAAGCTCGCTTATATTTTTATCCATATCTTCATCTTTAATGCTAAGACGAGACAGAAGAGCTACATTTTCTACATCTTCTCTAGTAACTTTCATATCTTCACCCCATTTTCAAAATAAACTGTTTACATTTTATCATATTTTAGACAATGATTGAATAGTATTGTTACTTTTCCCCACAAAATATAGCTGACTTATTTTAGCTTCTATGTTAAAATGTCTTAAAAATTAATAATAAAATAGGTGATTTCTTACATATGGACAAAACTAAACAAAAAATTGCATTTTCCTTTCTCATTGCAATATTTCTAGCTGCATTTGAAGGTGTTGTTGTCTCTACTGCTGCACCTGTGATTGTGAAAAGTTTGCATAATTTCAAAATGATTAGCTGGATTTTTTCTATTTTTCTTTTGACATCAGCAATTTCTACTCCTATTTACGGTAAATTGGCTGATCTTTATGGGCGAAAACGAATTTTTATGATTGGCATTTCCATTTTTCTTTTCGGTAGCTTATTAGCTGGATTATCTCAAACCATGCACCAACTAATTATCTTCCGTGGTATTCAAGGCATTGGTGCTGGTGCTATTTTTACCATTGGTTTTACGATGATTGGTGATATTTTCACCTTGGAAGAACGCTCTATCATTCAAGGAGCTATCAGTACTATTTGGGGAATAGCTGGTCTTGTAGGTCCATTACTTGGTGGATTTCTCATAGATTATCTTTCATGGCAATGGATATTTTTTATAAACATTCCCTTTGGTCTTTTATCAGTCTATATACTCGCTAAATTTGTACATGAACAAAAGCCTGCTACTAATCCTAAAATAGACTACCTTGGAGCTATTTTGCTTTCCATTGCTATTGGCAGTCTTTTATATGGTGTAATGAGTTTAGATGAAGATTTTTATTTAGGTGTAATCTTATTAATTATTACTTTGATTTCTTCTATCCTCTTTTATATCCAAGAAGCCAGAACTTCTGAGCCTATTGTTCCTTTATTTATCCTCAATAAATCTTCTATCATTGTAAATATCATAACTTTTATCAGTTCTTTTATATTGATTGCTTGTTCTGTTTATTTACCATTACATATTCAATCAATTATGGGTTACAGTGCTACTATCGCTGGTATTTCTTTGATAGGAACTTCCATTGCTTGGTTTATGAGTTCGATTTCCATTGCTAAATTAATGAAAAAATATCCTACAAATATAATTGTTATGTTTTCTTCATTAATTTTAATTTTCAGTTCTTGGTTATTAACACAATTAACTATAGACACACCACTTTGGCACTTATCTATTTATGTATTTTTCTTTGGCTTTGGTTTTTCAGGCACTTTAAATACACTAACTTTCATAGTCCAAGACTCTGTAAAATACAATCTACGTGGTGCCGCTGTTGGTTTAAATATGCTCACTCGTACACTTGCTCAAACAATTGGTGTTACCGTTCTCGGTGCTGTATTAAATGTTTCTACAGCAGATTTTATTCAAGCTCATAATTTAACAAATATCACTATGCAAGATTTTTATGATAATACTGCTCCTCAATATCATGAACTTTTACGCCAGGCTTTATTTTATAGTCTAAATAATATTTACTATATTTTAGTTGGCAGTAGTGTACTTTGTTTAATCTTGTCTTATTTTGTACCTAAACATCAATCACAAAAATAATCCAAAATATTAGACTCATATCTTTATATAATTATAAAAACTATGCTATACTATTATTTATTTTATATCTAAAATTTAAATTTATTTACTATTTCGGAGGAATATAATGAAAGATCATTTAGTAAAAGCTGTCGCTGATGGTGTTCGTGTTCATGCTGCTATTACAACTAACCTTGTAAATGAAGCTGTATCTCGTCATGAATGTTATCCTGTAGCTGCTGCTGCTCTTGGTCGTACTATGACAGGTGCTTTACTAATGGCAGCAAACCTTAAAAATAAAGAATGTATCACTATAAAATTTAACGGCAACGGCCCATTAGGCTCTGTTGTTGCTGATGCTAATCCCGAAGGATTTGTACGCGGTTATATCGCCAATCCTCATGTTAACTTACCACTCAATGAAAAAGGTAAATTAGATGTAGGCGGTGGTGTCGGTCAAGGTATTTTATCCGTAACTCGTTTCACTGGTCTTAAAGACCCTATTACTGGTAGCTGTGAAATCATTTCTGGGGAAATTGCTGAAGACCTCACAAATTATCTCTATACTTCTGAACAAACTCCTTCTAGTGTAGGCTTAGGTGTTCTTGTAAATCCTGATTTAAAAGTAGCTGCAGCTGGTGGTTTTATCCTTCAATTATTACCAGATGCTACAGAAGAAACACTTACAAAATTAGAAAATAACCTCGCTAAAATTCGCCCAGTTTCTACCATGGTAAAAGATGGTTTAGATGCTCGTGGTATTATTGCTGAACTATTGCAAGGTTTTGATAAAGTTGATTATTTAACTACTACAGATTTAGCATTTAAATGCCAATGCTCCAAAGAACGTATTGAAGATGTACTCATCAGCTTAAATGAACATGATTTAAAATCTCTAGTTGATGATGGTCATGCTGAAGTTTGCTGTCATTTCTGTGGTGAAAAATATCAATTCAATAAAGATGAACTCACTGCTATTTACAATGTATCTCAAAAATTAAAAGACAATAAAGCTAATAATTAAATAATATCAATAAAAAAGCATTTTAAAATGGAATTATCACTCAATCCATTTTAAAATGCTTTTCTTTTATAAATTAATTTTCTTTAACCATTGCTAAAAATTCTTGTTCAGTGATGATTTTTACACCTAAACTTTCAGCTTTTGTAAGTTTACTGCCTGCATTTGCCCCTGCAATTACATAAGATGTCTTTTTCGATACAGAACCAGAAGCTTTTCCACCTAGAGATTGAATAATTTCACTAGCTTCACTTCTTCCCATGGTTTCTAATGTTCCTGTCAATACAAAAGTCAAACCTTGGAATTTATCAGATATTTTTTCTGTCTTCTCTTCTGCCATATTAACATTTGCTTCTTTTAATTTATTTAATAAAGCAATATTTTCTTCATCATGGAAAAATTCATATACAAGTTTTGCACTTATTTCTCCAATATCTGCCACTTGTTTTATCTCTTCTTCTGTAGCTTTAGCTATATCATCAAAAGAATGAAAATGATTTATCAAGGAACGACTTGCCGATTTACCTATATTCAAAATGCCCAGTCCTGTAAGCAATCTCCATGGTGCATTTTGCTTACTTTTTTCGATTGCATTTAAAAGTTTATCAGTATTTTTTTCCTTGCCAATCAATCCTTTTGCTATTAATTCATCGCGATAATTGTGTAAATAATATATATCTGCTGGATCTTTTAAATATCCATTTTCAATCAAAGTTTTTATATACATCATGCCAAAACCTTTGATATCCATAGCATCTCGACCGACAAAATTTATTATCCAACGTTCAATCTGTGCTGGGCAATGTGGATTACTACAGCGAATATCTGCTTTATCATCGCGAATAGTATGAGCATTACATACAGGGCAAGTATCGCCAATAATAAAAGGCTTGCTATCTTGAGGTCGTTTTTCTTTGATTACACAACGAACTTCGGAATAATTTCCCCTGATTTATATACTTTTATTGTATCACCAATACGTATATCTAAATCATCAATAAAATCTTGATTGTGCAATGTAGCTCTTTCTACTTTTGTTCCACAGAGCCAAACTGGTTCAAATACTGCTGTCGGCGTAATTCTTCCTGTACGACCTACGGATAATTCTATATTTAATAATTTAGTTTCCTTTTCTTCTGGTGGATATTTATAAGCTATTGCCCATTTAGGAACTTTAGATGTTGCTCCTAATTTTTCTCTTTGTGCAAAATCATTTATTTTTACAACAGCTCCATCAATATCATAATCTAAATCACCACGACGATTTCCAATTTCTTCTATAGCTTGTAAAACTTCTTCTTTAGTTTTGCATACTTTATATGAATGTATAATCTTCATTCCTTGTTTGTGCATAAATTCATATGCCTGTGTATGCGATTTTAATTCTATACCTTCTACCTTTTGCAAATTAAAAATAAACATGGATAAATTGCGTTCTTTAGTGATTTTGCTGTCTAATTGGCGAAGTGTACCTGCTGCACAATTTCGAGGATTAGCAAATAATCTTTTCCCCAATAATTCTTGTTTTTCATTCACTAAGGAAAAAGCTTCTCGCGTCATATATACTTCTCCACGAACTTCAAAATAAGGCAATTTTTCTTTTAGTTTTTTCTTAATATCTTTTATCTGCATAGCATTAGCTGTTACATCTTCACCTTGTACAACACCATCACCACGAGTAACAGCTAATTTCAATTCACCATCTACATAACGAAGTGCTAAAGACAAACCATCTATTTTTTCTTCTACTACAAATTCTGGGTTATCTAATTCTTTTTGCATATTATCTACAAAAGTTTCCACTTCTTCAGCAGAAAATACATCTTGCAACTAAGCATTGGCACATCATGTTTTACAAGGACACCTGCTTCACGTTTTGCCACTCCACCTACTTTTTGCGTTGGTGAATCTTTTGTTATTAATTCTGGATTTTCAGCTTCTAACTTTTTTAATTGTCGCATCAATTCATCATATTGAGCATCTTCTATTTCTGGATTATCTTGATTGTAATATAAATCATTATGATACAAGATTTTTTTCTTTAATTCATCTATTTGCTTTTTATATCTTCCATTATTTCACCCACAATACATATAAATAGGCCAGTTACCATATAAGTAACTGGTCTTTTCTCTTAAAATTCTACTTTTTCTAACAATACTCTTAGAGTCTTTAGTTCTTCTTCTGTTAAATTTTTATAAGCTGCTATATCTGTTGCTTCCATTCTTTTTGCACATTCTGAGGCAATACTTAAACCAAGTGGTGTCAAATATAAATAATATTTTCTCTTATCTACCTTATCTTGAATTTTGTATATTAAATTTTTGCTCATCATACTTTTTATGATATTTGTAACAGTTGGATTTGTATTATTTAGTCCAATTTCTATCATTCTTTGTGTAACTTTTTTATCTTTAGATTTATCTAAATAAGCAATAACTAATGCCTGTTGTACAGTTACACCTAAACTAGCTAAATTATTATTTTGTCTGGCTATCATTTTTTTATTTATTTCATATATTAATTGCCCTAATCGCATAGTATCTGGTACTAACACTGCTCTCACCTCAAAAGAAAAAAATAACTCAATAATAATATTATATTATATCAAAATTTCACTCTCAACATAAACTAAAATATCTATAAAAAACTATTGACAAAAAATTTTTATTGCGCTATTATTTATTACATAGTTAGCTATATATATTTAAATTATATTAAATAAAACCATATAACACAAGATAATTCTTATATAATAGCACGCTATATAATTAAGAAAAGAAGGTTTTTATTATGTTAAATTTTAAAAAATTCACTCTCGGTTTTAGTTGCGCTTGTCTTTTAGCATTTTCTAGCTCTTTATGTTTTGCTAGTGGTTCCCCTAAAACAGTAGTTCCCGCTACTAATCTTCCAGAAGCAACAATCAATACAACAATCGATATGAGTCACAGTATTGATTCCCAAAATATTACAGCTGTTCCTGCTACTAACCTTTCTGATGAAACAATCAATACAAAAATTGATATGAGTCGCAGTACAGATTCTCAAAATATCACAGCTGTCCCTGCTACTAATCTTCCTGATGAAGAAATCGATACTTCTGTATCTTTCTACTGATTTTGATAATATTTACTTTATTTGATATATCCCCAAAACTTCAATTATCCCCAATAAAAAAGATTGCTTTAACTGTATTTCACAATTAAAGCAATCTTTTTATTTATACTTTACTGATAGGAGCATATTTTTGCATTAAAGCTTTTATACCTTGACCTGGAAAAGCTATTTTTAATTCTACTTCTTCACCTGTTCCTTTTACAGATACAATTGTACCAATTCCCCATTTATTATGTTTAGCTTTATCACCGACTTTCCATTTTATGGATAAATCTGGACGAATTACATTACCTGCTGGTTTAACTGCTTGTGCTTTTTGGGCAAAACCTCCACCTAAAAGTGAATTTGGTCTGCCTGTAGAATTATTATTACCTAAAATACTTCCACCAAAATTATTTCTACCACTTTGACTATATCCTGAGCCATAACTATTCATACTGCCCATGCCAAAACCAAATTTATTTTTTGCTTCACGTTCTTCTAAATATTCCGCAGGATTTCACTAATAAATCGTGAAGTTCATACGATAATGTTTTGCCATAAATCATACGAGCTTTTGCATTTGTAATATATAATTTTCGCTCAGCTCTAGTTATACCTACATAACAAGTACGACGTTCTTCTTCAATTTCAGTTTCATTCATCAAAGTTCTAGCATGTGGGAATAATCCTTCTTCCATGCCAGCTAAAAATACTACTGGAAATTCTAATCCTTTAGCTGAATGCATAGTCATAAGTGTAACTCTCTCGTCTTCCATATCTGCATTATCAATATCAGATACCAAAGACACTGTACTTAAAAAGTTTTCTAAAGTTGGCTCTTCATTTGTCTTTTCAAAATCTTTCGCTACACTCAATAATTCTTTGATATTTTCTAAACGAGTCTGATTTTCGACTGTATTTTCTTTTTCCAATTCAGCAATATATCCAGATTTATGCATCACTTGTTCAATTAAATCATGACTGATAATACCACTGAATTATTCAACATTTCTAAGATAAATTCAGCAAAATTAGCCAAAGATTGTTTTGCTTTTGGTGTAATTGGTGCCGTTTCTGGAGCAGATATAGCATCAAATAAAGTCATATTGTACATATCAGCAAATTCAGCTAATTTATTCATAGTTACAGCACCTAATGAACGCTTAGGCACATTGATTATACGCATTAAACTTATTGTATCTTCTGGATTATAAATAACTCTCAAATAAGCTAAAATATCTTTAATTTCTTTTCTATCATAGAATTTCAATCCACCAACCATAGTATAAGGAACGCCAGCTTTCATGAAACCTTCTTCTAATGCACGAGATTGAGCATTTGTACGATATAATACTGCCATATCTCCATAAGATACATTGAATAATGTTTTTTGTTTTACAGCTTCTTCTGTGATAAATCTAGCTTCATCACGTTCATCACTTGCCGTATAGTGAATTATTTTTTCACCTTGAGGATTATTCGTCCATAATTTTTTAGGTTTACGGTCAAGATTGTGTTCAATAACCATATTAGCAGCATTTAAAATAGTTTTTGTTGAACGATAATTTTGTTCCAATTTTATAACTGTAGCTTCTGGATAATCTTTTTCAAAATCCATGATATTTCTGATATCAGCACCACGCCAGCCATAAATAGATTGGTCTGCATCACCTACGACGCAAAGATTGCGATACATTCCAGCTAAAAGTGAAGTCAATTGATATTGAGCTCCATTTGTATCTTGATACTCATCAACTAAAATATATTGAAAACGTTGTTGATATTTCATTTTTATATCTTCGTGTTCTTTTAAAACTTTAACTACAAGCATCAATAAATCATCAAAATCTAAAGCATTATTTTCAATTAATTTTGCTTGATACATAGTATAAATTTCTGCAATTTTTTTAGCAAAAAAATCACTTGCTGATTGTGTATACTCTTGTGGAGTTGTCATCATATTTTTAGCATTGGAAATAGCTGACTGTACTGCATATGGTACATATTGTTTTTCATCAAGATTTAATTCTTTTAAACAATTTTTTATCAAAGTCAAAGCATCTTGTGTATCATAGATGATAAAATTCTTCTTATAGATACCTAAAGCTTCGATTTCAAAACGCAAGAATTTAGCACAAAATGAATGAAATGTACTGAGCCAAACATATTTTGCTTTATCGCCAATCATTCTATCTACACGTTCACGCATTTCTGTTGCAGCTTTATTAGTAAAAGTTATTGCCAAGATATTATATGGAGATACTCCTTTATCTAATAAATTAGCTATTCTACAAGTCAATACTTTCGTTTTTCCAGAACCAGCGCCTGCCATGATAAGAAGAGGCCCTTCTGTATGAGCTACAGCTTGAGCTTGTGCTGGATTTAAACTATCATATATATTCAAAAGAAAATCCTCCCAAACAAAAACAAAATAAAAAATTACTCATTCTATTATCTAAAATATTAGATTAGATGTCAAAATATATATTATTAGTTATAAAAAATTAAATCTAAACAAAAAATTAAGAAATTAATCAGATTTAAATCATATTTTTCTTTTTTAATTTATATTAAAATTTACATGAAATCTTATTATTTAAGGAGATTTTTATGTATATATTTGATTTTATTTTACAACTTTCATTTTCCATCACTCTTGGTTTTATAATTGGTCTTGAACGACAATTAACAGGTCATTTAGCAGGTATTCGCACTAATATTTTAATCTGTTTTGGCAGTTGCTTATTCATACAACTACCTTCAATCATCAATTTAGTTTCAGAAACAGCTCGTATAGAAGTTATATTATTTCTGGTGTGAGTTTTTTATGTAGTAGCGTTATTTTTAAAGAAAAAGGTAACGTAAAAGGATTAAATACAGGTGCTACTTTATGGTGCAGTGCTGCCATAGGTGTTTTTGTTGGCGCAAATGAACTTATACTCTCTACCATTGCCACCATTATTTTAGTTATTGCCAATATTATTTCTCGCTCCATAGCACCTAAAGTATATCCTTTAAATACTGTCTATACAGAAAATAGACATTCATTTTGCATAAATATCACTTGTAAGGAAAGTGAAGAATTTTCTATTCGTTCCTATCTAGTAAACGATACTAAACAAGAAAAATTCTATCTTATAAGTTTAAATAGTACAGATATCTCTCATAATAATGTCCACATTAAAGCTGAATATTTATGTTTCAATAAACAACCAATTATTGCTGTGGAAAAATTAATATCTAATTGTTTAAAAAATGATAAAGTCATTGCTGCTAAATGGGAGTCTTTACAAAACTAAGTACTAATTAAATTCTATTCATAAAAAATGCTGAAATAAAAATATTATTTCAGCATTTTTAATATTATCATCTATAAAATTTATCTATTAAAGATTTTTTACAGCTTCAGAAAGTGGTGGAATAATCTGTTTTTACGGGACATTACGCCTGGTAAATACATAACAGATTTACTTGCA
>ENA-OQER01000011-OQER01000011.1-human-gut-metagenome-genome-assembly--contig:-NODE-11-length-92001-cov-10.055119_pt1 | contig 92001 bp, 101 predicted proteins | sample MGYA00242797_ERZ504639 | MGnify/ENA primary metagenome ERZ504639 (study PRJEB26092, sample SAMD00036306) | human gut metagenome | host: Homo sapiens | study: EMG produced TPA metagenomics assembly of... | reverse complement strand
TTTCTGTTTTCTCCATGGCATTAAAGATGTTGTCACACATCATTATCTCATCATCATCTACATACCCTTCAAACACAACCCTGCTGATATCTGTATGCTGAAAATACATAAGCCTGTCACCATTCATATCTTTTCACGTATAATCCAATTATCTTAGATGGTAATTGATTTTTCCTTTCTCCCAGTTAACACTGGTATTTATTTCCATCTCTGATATATTTTGAAAAGGCACTGTGATCTGTATCTATAACTTTTACAGCTTTGACTGGTATGAGGTGACTCAGACCACAGCTTTTCGTCTATTACTGTTAATCAGTTTGTTAACGCATCGACGTTTTTATTTACGTGATTACACAGCCGAATTCTCTGTGGAAGACAGCAGTGCTCAAAATATTTATCAGGAGGTATAAACCTATGTCAATGTACTTTATTGGAATTGATATTTCCAAGTACAAACATGATTGCTGCATCATTTCTGCAGCTAATCAAAAAGTAGTTTCTAAAGTCATAATCAAAAACAATAAAGCCGGCTTTAATGAACTGCTTACAATCATTCATTCTCTTGCAAATCCTGCGGACATAAGAATAGGGTTTGAATCAACTGCCCATTATGCTCTCAATCTTGAACTCTTCCTTGAAAATTCTATCCTAACCTTCATGGAAGTAAATCCTGTTCTCATCAGTGAATACAAGAAATCCAAAACACTTAGGCGTACAAAAACCGACTCTGTTGACTGTGAAGCAATAGCTCGTTGGTTAATGACTGTTGAATACAAACCCCATTCAAAAGGATTTTACCATGCTTACTCTTTAAAGTCATTAACTCGTTTACGCGATAAACTTATCCGACAGCGTTCTTTCTATCTTGTTAAAATAACAAATGTGTTAGATCATACATTCCCTGAGTTTAAACCATTCTTTAATGAACGCTTATCCAAAACCGCTCTCTATCTGCTTGAGAACTATGGTTCTGCTGAAAAGATGGCTCGTATGAATCAGCCTCTTATGAAAAGCTACGTTCCGTATCCCGAGGGAAGTTTTCACCACAGCAATTCCTACGACTAAAAGAACTTGCTGTCAATACTGTTGGTGTAAATAACTCTATTTTTGATGTAGAGCTGAACAGTCTTTTATCTTTATACAAATCCCTTGTAAAAGAGATTGATACCATTAAAAAAGAAATCAACCAACTAATTGAAGAAGTACATCCTCACTATATGTCAGTTCCTGGGATCGGACCATTATCAGCAGCTGTAATCTATTCTGAATACGGCGATATATCTAACTTCACTAATCCAGGACAAATGCTTGCATTTGCTGGAATAGAACCGGGAATCAACGAATCTGGTACTGAATCTCACGGAGGCAAGATGGTTAAACGTGGATCATCCCAGCTCCGCTACACACTTATCAATTGTTGTCTACCATTAATCCGCTTTGACATGACATTTGCAACTTACTATGCCAAGAAACGCGGAGAAGGCAAACCGCATCGAGTAGCCATTACTCATGTAGCTAAAAAGCTTATTAGAGTCATCTACGCATTGGAGAGCCAAGATATCGACTTTAATGCTCAGGAACTTCGTTAATCTCTAGTGGATTAATACTAATTTCTCCCATCTGAAATACGATGTATTCAGATGGCTTATTAAAGTTACCCCTTTTTACAATTCAAAAATATTTCAAAATTCTCTTGACTGTTTATAGTTTGTCACCTCATACTTCAATAAACTTTTCATACATACAAAAAGGCTGCAGCAACTGGTATTAACCAGTTGTTGCAGCCGAACTGTCATTACTACATGTAACTGTTTTAGACTCTGGCTTTGCGACCTTACGTTTCCATAAGTGTGCCCTTATGGTTAATAATTTTATTGAATTTGCACATTTTTGTCAATATATTTTCTTTATTCATACAGATGTAATATAGCAATAAGTTACTTTACGCAGAAAACATTCTTGTCTTTATGCAGTTACAGGGTTCGCAGCTGCAAGATTGCAAAGTGGTACAAACAATTTGAAAGTGCATTTTCATGAAATTTGTGCTAGAATAACATGTTGTTGTATTATGCTAAGGAGAATTTAGAATGGAAAACTATAAACGAGGACTGACAGCAGGAATCCCGATTGCGCTGGGATATCTGTCAGTTTCATTTACTTTTGGAATTATGGCGGTGTCATATGGACTATCCTGGTGGCAGGCTGTGCTCATTTCGATGACCACTGTCACATCTGCCGGACAGTTTGCAGGCATTGGAATTATGATGCATCCGGGACAGTATTTCCAGATGCTTATTTCGCAGATTACTATTAATATAAGATATTCCTTTATGTCGATTTCGGTTGGTCAGAAGGCGGATTCCAGATTTAGCGGAATTTCCAGATGGATACTCGGCTTTATGATGACTGATGAAATTTTTGCCGTGGCAAGCCAGGAGGATTCTGTGAGTAGAAGCTTTTTTGCAGGACTTTCAACTCTTCCATACATCGGCTGGGCTGTCGGTACGCTGATAGGTGCTATACTGGGAAGCATTCTGCCGGATAGGCTTATGAGTGCGCTGAGTCTTGCTATTTATGGCATGTTTGTGGCTATCGTGGTTCCTGAGATGAAGAAATCGCGTGCGGTCGTGTTTGTTGTGCTGCTTGCACTCGTGCTTAGCTGCATGTTTTACTACGTACCGTTTTTGTCAAGGATTTCAAGCGGTATCACCATCACTGTTGTAGCCATTGTGGCTGCAGTTATCGGTTCGCTGCTGTTTCCGGTTGCAGATGATACTGATAAGGAATGATTTATTAAATATTTGATAATAAGCGTATAAGGAGATTTTACATAATGAAAAACAGTGTATTTTTTATATATTTACTCATACTCGCGGGCTCCACATATCTGATCCGCGTTATTCCTTTTATCGCAATAAAAGAAAAGATCAGCAATAGCTTCGTGCGATCTTTTCTATACTATATTCCGTATGCAGTTTTAACCGCCATGACTATTCCGGCAGTGTTTTATGCTACTAACTGGTGGGTTGGTGCAGCAGCAGGACTTATCGCGGCAGTGATATTTGCATTAAAGGGCAAGGGGCTTACAACCGTCGCCGTGGCTTCCTGTGTGGCGGTATTTATTGTAGAGCTGTTCCACTAATTATTTATTTTCCCACTTAAAAGATTCCATCAATACCATATCCGGAATGATGGAATCTTTATTTTTAATTTACTTTCTCCTGTCTATGCCACTGTCACTGTAATAGCGTGCCTTGCTTGCATACATTCTCCTGTCTGCTTCCTTCTCAATATCGTGTACAAGCTCCCAGTCTTCCTCCAGACTTCTTACACATCCGTATGAGATGGTCATGGAATTGACGATTTTTCCTCTCCATTCGGCTACACTGCTGTCGAAATGCTTTGTCATAGTATCAAGCTCATCCGGCTTTTGAGTGACTATCACAACAAACTCATCTCCGCCTATTCTGTATACCTTGCCAAACTCACCAAAGCTTGCCATCATGCAGGCTGCGGCTGCGCAAATCATCTCATCTCCCACATCATGTCCATATGTATCGTTTATGTGCTTTAAACTGTTTAAATCAAGTGATATATATATCCACTCTTTTTTCAAATCAAGCTTATTGATATCTGTCTCATAGGCATGTCTGTTCAGGCACCCTGTAAGTGCATCAGTATTCGATACATACAGCAGCTTTTCTTTCTCATATTTTTCCTTCATAATCTTCGAAAACATATACATAATACAGCACGATGCTAGTATAAGATATATGCCAACTACAAGCAGTGCTACTACGCTGTTCGTCATATAAAAGGATTTGTCAATGGTGACAGCCACTATATATTTGTCACCTCTCCTGATTACACATCTGCAGCCTGAATCATTTACGCTAATCTGCCTTACTGTGGGCTTATCGCTTTCCTTAATATCTGTTGGAAGGCCTAAATCGTGGAAGTTTTTTCCTATTTTGTCACAATCTGTGGCCCCCTTAACCAGTTCTGTATCTGCATCTGCCACATATAGTTCCATGCCCTTGTACACAGGCATGTCAGAAACCACTGTAGATATTTCATTCTGCTTCAATTCATCTAAGAGCCTTTGCGGCTTCAAGCCCACCTGTACCATCATTGTGCCAGCCTCATTCCAGGTAATGGCATACATCATTGCCTTTCCCTCTGATGTATTCGGTGTGACATCCTGACACATCGTAAGGCTCTTATCGGTGAGCATTGGTTTAAAATATGACATCTGAGTCCCCGAATCAAAGCTGTAGCCAAAGTATTTTGGCACGCTGCCGCTGGTTATACAACCTGTTTCATCAAACAGATGTATCTCATCTACCGACATCAGCTTTGCTATCTTTTGCAATTCCTCCGCATCATTTTCTACCTGTGGCTTTGCATCTACGATATATGACACTGCCTTTGCCCTGACTATATAATCGTCCTTTAACGATTCTATAAGTTCCTCCTCACTCTGGTCGTTTTTATTGAGCACAGTGACAACACGATCCAGAAGCACCTTTGATAGCCTATATGCATTTGCATCATTTACATATTTCAAAATTCCCGCCTCGAGAAGCAGTGCTACTACGATTACTGCAACTGAGACCATTGCAAATCTTCGCTTATTTTTCATATCCAAATTATACCAAATATATGCTGATTACGCTATATTTTTCTATAAAATTACGGACCGCAGGTCACCGCCTGCCGGGCATCGCACATACTCCCCGTAAGCTACGCTGCGCGGCTAAGATTCTGTACGAAATTATGCTTACAGTCTTTCTATGCTTGACGAAACCGGCTTTTATGCGCCGTCCATGGCGCATACGCCTTGCCCAGCCGTCCATGGCTGGGCATTTCTGTGTTTCATGGCATAATTTCTACAGTATCTAAGCCGCTTCGCTATTCGCTTACGGGGAGTATGTGCGCTACCACGGCAGACGGCGACCTGCGGTACTTACTCTTTGCTAAAACTCAGGTACTTTATTGTGGCTTCGGTATCTGACAGTCAACATACAGGATATGGTTTATCAGCCAGTCTGTGAGATACTTGAGGATTCCCATGATCTGCTCATCCTGATCTATCTCCTCATCACTATGATGCTCAATGAACTCATCCAGCTTTTGTACAAATTCCATATGCTGAACCTTCTGTGTAAACATCTTCTTGTAATGTATTGATTCCATGTACTGCTCCTCGTCAGCAAAGTGCTTTACTGTGTAGTCACGGAGCTTCTCCAAGATGATATCCATCTTATCATATTTATCCGGTGTAAACTCATCATGCAGCAGTTCATATGCCTCATCTGCATATTTAAATAACTGCTTGTGCTCTTCATCAATCATATCTATTCCGATATAATATTCTGGTTTCATTTCATACATAATTTCATCCTTCTTTCTTATGTAGTAATATATAAACTTTATGTTTTATCATTAGCAACACTTTAACATCCCAACCAAAATGACTTATGATGTATAACGTAAACAGGTTGCTGAGCGACTATTTCAAGCGCCAGAACCACAAAATATGGTACTGCCGGTCACATCGCAGTGTGGCCGGTGATAACCGGACAGTCATTAATTTATGGATTTTATATGCTTCCGGTTGTAGATCAGATGCAGATACATCGCATCGTGGGCACGGACGGCATCGTGGGCTGCAATTGCATCTGCAATTTCACGATGAATTTCGATGGTTTCATCACGCATGGTGAATTTTGCAGACTCACGGATCAGAGGAATTGAACTGTTGATGATAGGAACCAGCTTTGGAACAACTATATTTTTGCTGCTTAAGGCAATAGCAGTATGAAATGCTATATCCTTTTCAGCGTGATTTTTATTTGCAAGAAGGAGCTTTTCGGTATTTTCACATGCAGTAAGTATGTTTTTGATATCTGTCTCATCTGCACGGATAGCTGCCATGGCAGCTATGGATGGTTCGATTAGAAATCTGATTTCCATCAGATCTTTAATCATCTTTTGTTTATCTTCAACAAAGGTCAGGCCGAATGGATCATCAATCATCCCGGGAGTGGCGGAAACATATGAACCGGAGCCTTGGCGTATGGTGATCACATTACGTGATGCGAGTGCTCGCATAGCTTCACGCAGAGAGCTTCTTCCAACATTCAGCCGTTCACACATTACGGTTTCGTTCGGAAGCTTGTCACCCGGCTGCAGATTTTCCTCCAGTATGTATTTGATAATTCTCTCTGCAATCCTTTGGGAAAGAGTTTTTTCTTTGGAATTTTGCATGTGATTTGCCTCCTGTTGCCCAATACCTTGATGTTTAGTTTTTCTGTACGTTTAAATATTCTTTCAAATATTTCATTGGCATTCTTTTTGTCTGTAACTCCCGGAAAATATTCCTTATATCCCATAGTTGTTTAAAAACACGCCTTTTTCGCATGGTCTGCCATACAGATATCCCTGCATATAATCTACATGGATTTCTTTCATTGCGCAAGCCCACTCTTCCTTCTCAATTCCCTCAATGCAGATTTTTATATTTATACTGTGAACCATCTCTATAATCTTTCTGAACAGCTCATAGTCCTTCTCACTGCTCATCGCCCTTGCCGTAAAATCCTTATCTATCTTTACATAGTCCGGTTCATCTCACTGATATAGCGAAGATTTGAATAGCCTGTTCCAAAATCATCTATTATGAACTGGATATTATTCTCATCAAGCTTTTTCCTGAAGCTGCAAAAACATGGCGTCATATCCATGAATCCACTCTCTGTCATTTCGATACAGATGGATTCAGGTCTCAGATTGTTTGCCCGGATAGCAGTAAGGATTTTATTTGCCATACTTCCACGCATAATCTGTATATATGATACATTGATATTTACCCTGAAATCCGCAATATACTGCTGCATTTCACGGCACATTTTTGCTGCTTCGTTCAATACAAACTCTCCAACCGGATGATGAGCCTGCTCTTCTCCAGTAAAGGAATAAACTCAACCGGGGAAATCATTTCATCGCCCTCATCCGAATGCATGAAAAACCGTAAAAGTGCCTCTGCACCGATTATTCGATCAGCACTATCTAAGATAGGCTGATAATATACCTCAAAGCCTTCAAAATCATTTACAGTTGCGCTACGAAGCGCACTCAGGATGGTATTTTTGCGCAATGACACTTTATAATCCTCTGCCTCAAAGAAATAAATGCTTCCTCTGCCTCTTTTTTTTGCGCATTTTAAAGAAAAATCCGACTTTTTCCTGCACTCTATTGCTCCCTCTGCCAGTGTTGATATATCTGTCACTCCGGCAGAAATCGAAAAGATTGATTTATAGTTTTCATCAACTATAAACTCATCAATTTTTTCACCTATCCTTTTGAACAACTGCACCACATCATCCTGCGATTTGCTAAGCATATCCACAAGCATATACTTATCTGTAACAAGATGATATATTCTCTGACCGCTTGAGAGACATTCTGCTATGCATTCGGCCACTCTTTTAAGTATGTAGTTGCCATATATCTGACCCTGAACATTATTGATTATCCCAAAATCGTCAATTCCAATCTGTATGAAATAACCTGACAGCTTCTCTTTAGGCTGTGAATAGAGATATGATGCCATCTCCTTTTCACCTAACAGCCCACTGATATTGTCAGCTCGCTGCCTTGTTCCTGTCTCGTTCATGCAGCCTATAATATATCGTGGTTTCCCCGCCTCGTCATTGATGACCTCCCCACGGCAGTTAATCCATACCGGGAGATTTTTGCTGTTCATCAAACGACATAGCACGTTGTACCTTTTTTCTTTTCCATCATATATTTTACGCTTGTGATTTTCGAGCAGCTTACGGTCTTTCTCATAAACCAATGTACGAAGATGCTTTGTTGCATCATTCATAAATTTATCAGGAAGCATAAAACGCTCTACCGCTGACTGTGATATCCTCAGTGTATCATTCTTTAAATCTATAATATACAGATAATCATCCATACAAGGTGCAATTAAGTCTATCAGACTTCCTGCCTCCTGCTCGTCAAGTATTTTATATGCATCAAAAGCCCTCATTAAATTTCACCTTCTATTATATTACTCTTCAATGTCTGAGATTTTGAATTTTGCTATCATTTCACTCAGATTTTCTGATTCACTGCTCATCTGCTGGCTCGCAGCCGCACACTCCTGTGATGTTGCTGAATTGGTCTGTACAACATCATTGATCTGCTCAATTCCTTCGTTAATCTGCTTGATCTCACTGGTCTGGGTCTCCAGTGTATCAGCTATATTAGTCACCTCTTTTGTAATCACCTTAGAGTTCTCTGCTACTTCTTCAAGCTGTGAAGCTGTCTGCTCTGCAATATTCATGCCTTTTTCAACAGCCTGCACAGATGTCTCTATAAGCGCAGCTGATTCCTTTGCAGCCTGTGCACTTTGATCGGCAAGCATATTTACCTGATTTGCCACAACCGCAAAGCCTTTTCCTGCCTCCCCTGCTCTTGCTGCCTCAATAGAAGCGTTTAATGCAAGCAGGTTGGTCTGTGATGCAATCTCATTAATGGTTGATATAATCTGATCTATCTGTTTAGAGGCTTCGTTTATTTCATGCATAGATGTAACCATCTCCTGCATCTTTCCATTGCTTTCCCAAATTGCACCTCCAAGCTCATCCACTCTTCCACTGATTTCCTTTGCACTCTTTGAATTCTGCTCCACCTGCTCTGAAACTCCCTCAACCGTCGCTGTCAGTTCCTCTACAACCGCAGCCTGATTGGTTGCACCGTCTGCAAGGTCATTTGAGCTTGCAGCTACCTGCTCTGCCGCACTTGAAACCTCGCTTGATACATTCTGGATTCCCTTTATGGTGACTGCCATACTTTTTTCAAATTCCATAAATGAATGTAAAATACCTACAAAATCGCCTCTCCACTCTACTTCCGGCTGTGCATCAAAATGTCCGTCCGCAAAGAGCTTCATCGACCTGTCTATATCATCCACATATGAGCCGAGAATACGGATAGACTTTCTCATGCTGTGTGCCAATCTACCGATTTCATCCTCTGAACGGTAATCAAGTGTGCTGTGAAGATTTCCTTCTGTCAGCTCCTTTGCCACTTCCTCGATTGCATGTAATGGCTCAAGGATTGTATCAAGCACGATCTTTCCTGTTCTCTTTGTCAACTGCCATGCACATATCAGACAGATAATGATGACCATGAGTCCGACTGCAGCACATACATATGTCCTTACAACTGCCTGATGGCTTCTTTCGTCAGTCAGCTTGTTGATTTCCTTTGCAAGCTCAACTGTTTTATTTAACTTTGGTGTACACTCATTGATAATCTGATCAACAGCCTCATCCTTCTGTCCGGCTTTAATCTTATCCATGATTGAGTATCCGATATTCGCCCAGTCAGAAAGAGCCTTTGAATATTCATTATACTGATTCTCAGGAACGATACCTGATTTTTTTATTGTTTTTAACTGCACATCAACATCTTCAAGCTTTTCTTTTGCGCCCTGCTCATAGTCGTCATATGTTGATTTGTCAGGATTAAGTGCCATCTCTCTTACATTTCTAGCCGCTGCATTTACATTTATTCTACATGTCTTAACCGCCTGATCGGCAGCATTTACCTTGTTTACATAGTTTAACATATTGAAAAACAACACACCAATGACCGCAATCGAAAGCAGTCCCGAAATAAGCATCATGGTAATAACCATTCTATAGCCATAGTTAATCCTTTCACCCAAATGCATGTTTTCCAATTTCTTTTTCATCGCATCTTTTTTTGAAGACATAGTTTGTTATTTCCTCCTATCTTATGATACCTTTTGACCCTTTAATCATATTATTATTTATACTCAAGTCTGAATTCGTCAGATGAATTTAGTATAGTACTATTTTTCTAAGGGCACAATACTGTATTCTCAATAATCTTTATGTGAATCTTTCTATTAAATATGTGGTTTTGCACAAAATGGTATGATTTTTTCGCAATTCCCTCAAAATACGTATGATGATTTTTATCTTGTTTTATGTAATGATGCAAGTCCCGGCTGCCCGACCGGCACACACAGCTTCCCCACGTGCGAATAGCGAAGCTGCTTAGATACTGCAGAAATTATGCCATGAAGCACAGAAACGCTCCTGCACGGACGCAGGGGCGAGGAGAACCGCGCCACGGACGGCGCGTTTCGACGGTTTCGTCAGGCATAGAAACCCTTCAAGCATAATTCCGTACAGTATCTTAGCAGTGCAGCGTAGCACGCGGGGAAGCTGTGTGTGCCGTTCGGGCAGCCGGGGCTTACAGTTATATATTCAAGAAAAATCAGCTCAGAAGTGAAAATGCAAATACCACGATGCCAAGTATTACAAGCACAATACCTGTGGCACGATTTAAGGTTTTTGCGGATGCCTTGTTTGCAAAGACCGCTGCAATTCTCGCCCAAAGGAGTGTAAATGCAATACATAAAAGCAGCACAAACCAGTCCGGTTTTCCACCGATGGCAAAGTGCGAGGCAGCTCCTGTAAAGCTGTAAATGCCATGATAAATACGCTCGTTCCGACTGCAGTCTTAAGCTCATAGCCAAGCACTGATGTGAGGATGAGGAGCATCATCATACCGCCTCCCGCACCTATGAAGCCACAGATAAATCCGATAAGCACGCCGCAGATGATTGACTGGACAGCTCTCTTTTTAGCTGAAACTCCCTGCATGGCCTCCTTTGTTGTCATGACAGGACGGACTATAAACTTGATTCCGAGTAAAAATGTCATAAATACCGAAAAGTTGCCCATTGTTGCTGACGGCACGAGGCTTGATACATAGCTTCCGACAACCGTGAAGCATAAAACCGTGACCATCATTATGAGCCCGTTTTTTACATCAAGGTTCTTGTTCTTTCCATATGTATAGGCTGACACTGCGCTGGCAAGTACATCAGACGACAGGGCTATTCCCACTGCCATATAAGGATCCATTCCCAAAAATGTAATGAGCATAGCTTATTACTGCTGCTGCGCTTAGTCCCGCAAAGCCAGTTCCAAGGCCTGCGCCCATACCGGCAAAAAATGTTACTATTATAGTTATTAATGTGCTCATTTGTGTGATTTCCTCCTGATTATTTCATCCATATTATTCTCAAGCTGTTCCATAACAATCGTCAGCTGCTTTTTCTGCTCCTCATCTATCCCTGCAAACAGATTTGCTGTAAACTGCTGCTGTATACGCCTTCCTCTTTCAATGACAGTCCCGGCCTTTTTTGTACAGACAAGCTCCGTCTTCCTCCTATCATTTTCCACAGGTTTTCTCTCCAGATAGCCTTCATTCACAAGCTTATCAACATTTACAGACACAAGATTTGCCTTGATTTTTCTTATTTCAACTATATCCCTTGCCGTCTTATATTCCGGATTGTTCGCCAGAAACATGAGTATATCAAAGGCTGTCTGCGGAAGCTTTAGCTCATGGCACAGTGGTCTGCACTCATCGCTGTAGGTTCGCGAAATCTTCTCTGCAACTCAAAGTTAAATTTCATATGTGATATTCCTTCTTTTCTTTTCCTATTTTGCTACTTCGTTATACATTTTTGAATTATTCATTTTTGAACTAATTATATATCTCTCTGTCATTTTGTCAAGCGGTTATCGTAATTTATACCCTGCAATGCTATACTTTTTGAGGCATTTTTTCATTAACTATTATGATATGATTTAACAGTTATATAATACCTTGAAAGTATCCTGCAGTCATGGTATTATATGTAATTGGCGCTTTGTTGCACATTTTAAACACCGGCTAATCTACCGGTGATTTTAATTTTAATAACTAAAGCTTCGTACACATATAATGTAGGATTTTTAAATTAACAATCATTTACAATAGGAGGAATTATGAGTCAGGAAACAAATTCAGCCCCTGTAACAGAGAACAAGATGGGAACCATGCCTATCGGCAGACTTGTATTTAACATGTCTTTGCCTATGATGATTTCCATGCTCGTACAGGCTCTATACAACATCGTGGACAGTATTTTCGTTGCAAAGCTGTCCGAAAACGCACTCACAGCAGTTTCACTTGCCTTCCCTTTGCAGACACTCATCATCGCTGTCGCAACCGGTACAGGTGTAGGTGTAAACGCGCTGCTGTCAAAGTCCCTCGGCGCCCATAAATACGACGAGGTCAACAAAATCGGCATCAACGGTGCCGTGCTATATGCATTCAGCTACGTAATATTTCTGATTCTCGGACTTACAATCGTAAAGCCTTTTTACATGAGTCAGATTGGAAATGCTGATATCGAAATCATGGATATGGGTGTGAGCTACCTGAGTACTGTTATGATTTTTTCATTTGGTATTTTTGCGGAAATCTTTTTTGAGAGGGTGCTTACATCGACAGGAAGAACTATTTTCAGCATGACCTCACAGCTTTGCGGTGCCATCACAAATATCATTCTGGATCCTATCATGATCTTTGGACTGCTTGGCTTCCCTAAGCTCGGTGCTACCGGTGCAGCCGTGGCAACCGTTGTGGGACAGTGCGTAGCCGCCGTTGTTGCCTTTGCCTGCAACCACAAATTCAATCATGAAATCAGCCTGAGCTTCAAGGGCTACAGCCCGGATTTCAAAATCATGGGAACCATTTATGCTATCGGTATTCCGTCAATCATCATGCAGTCTATAGGCTCTATAATGACATATGCCATGAACAGAATACTTATCGGCTTTTCATCGACTGCCGCTGCTGTTTTCGGTGTTTATTTCAAGCTGCAGAGCTTCTTCTTTATGCCTGTATTCGGACTGAACAACGGAATCACACCTATCATCGCATTCAACTACGGTGCTCAGAACAGAAAGCGTATGGTTAAGACAATAAAGGTCAGCCTGATAACCGCATTCTGTCTGCTCTTCGTTGGCTTTGCCTGCTTTGAGTTCATACCAAAGGTGCTTCTTGGAATGTTCAGCGCCTCTGACGATATGCTCAAAATCGGTGTTCCGGCGCTCAGAATAATCGGAGTGCATTTCCTCATCGCATGGTTTTGTATTATCGTCGGCACAGTATTCCAGGCTTTGGGAAAAGCTGTCTTTTCCATGATCGTATCAATCATGCGTCAGCTTGTGGTTTTAATTCCGGCAGCATACATCCTTTCAAAGCTTGGTGGACTTCACGCTGTATGGTGGGCTTTCCCTATAGCAGAGGTGATATCCTTTACTGTTTCGACATTATTCTTAATCAGGATCAACAGAACTATCATCTCAAAGATTCCTGATGGAAGCGATGTGCTGTAAAAAATTTTACTTGAGCTTTAAAATAATCAACAATAAAATCCGCTGCATTATATCATGTGCGTAATCATATGATATAGTGTAGCGGATTTATTATATTTATGTCATATTTTCACATATTTCTGATTTCTGCACCAGCTTGGTGCAGCTTATGAACCGACTTTATCTTACGTATTTTCTTCCTCTATTATACGTATTTTATGTTGCTGGTTACACTGTTCGGTGTGAACAGTAACGATTTTATATAAAAAGTGTAATCTGCAGATTCAAACCTCTTTTAAAAAATGCGATTTTGTGGTAAAATAGCAAAAAAGAAAATGCGATTTTGTGGTAAATCGTTGAAATAAAAAATGCGATTTTGTGGTAAATCGTTGAAATAAAAAATGCGATTTTGTAGTAAAACATCAAAATAAAAAATGCGATTTTGTAATTTTATTAGGAGAATGTCATGTTTAAGCGAAAAATATATGATAAATTATTGCAATGGAAAAAGGATTCCGATGGTAAAACAGCACTCTTAATCGAAGGAGCCCGTCGTATAGGCAAGTCAACCATCTAGAGTCATTTGGACGAAATGAATACAAAAGTTATATAATCATTGATTTCTCAATCGTCTCAAAAAATATACGTGAACTGTTTGAGGATATTTCAGATCTGAATTATCTGTTTTTGCAGTTGCAGCTCCAATACAAAGTCGATCTCTATGAGAGAGAGTCTTTGATTATTTTCGACGAAGTACAATTATGCCCCCGCGCAAGACAGGCTATCAAATCACTTGTAAAAGATCACCGATATGATTATATAGAAACCGGTTCTCTGATTTCTATCAAAAAAAACGTACAGGATATACTTATTCCAAGCGAAGAAAGAAAGCTAAACATGTATCCTATGGATTATGAAGAATTTTTATGGGCTTTGAATGATGAAACAACTATCCCCCTAATCCATAAGCTATTCGATTCTCAAAAACCCTTCGGAGAAGAGATTAATCGTAAATTGATGCGTGATTTCCGTCTTTATATGCTTGTCGGGGGAATGCCGCAGGCAGTTGATGAATATATCAAACCAATAACTTCCGTAAGGTTGATGACGTAAAGCGTGATATTCTGAATCTTTATGAAGATGATTTCAAAAAAATAGATGCCACTGGAAAAATATCTATGCTTTTTGATGCAATTCCTGCGCAGCTAAACAAAAATGCTTCGCGATATCAGGTATCAAGCGTACTGACAAACAATCGCGCCGATAATACACTGGAACTGATTGCAGAGTTAAAAGACTCAAAAACTGTTTTGGTATCATACCATGCAAATGACCCAAGTGCCGGTATGTCAACCAACAAAGACTTAACCCGGTTTAAACTATTTTTATGCGATACCGGGCTGTTTACTACATTGATGTTTAAAGACAAAGATTTCACAGAAAACATAATTTATGAAAAATTGTTAAATGACAAGCTAGGAACTAATCTAGCTATCTTTACGAAAATGTAGTTGCACAGCTTTTAACGTGTAATGGCAACGAATTATTTTACTATACTTTTTTTTAATGAAAGTTCGCGCCATAATTACGAAATAGATTTTCTTATTGCCAAAAAAATAAGGTTTGCCCTATTGAAGTAAAATCCAGTGGCTATAAAACCCATAAGTCCCTGGATGAATTTTCAATAAAATTTTCAAACCGTATTCTTCAAAAATATCTCGTATATACAAAGGATTTCTCAAAAGACAAAGACATACTCTGTCTGCCTGCTTATATGATTTCGTTTTTGTAAGAAGAATAACTTTTTAAATATGATTTTAATACACACACTTATATGGAGGATTAAGACATGAAATTTATATCGTGGAATGTAAATGGACTGCGCGCATGCGTCCAGAAAGGTTTCCTTGATTTTTTTAACAGTATAGACGCTGATTTCTTTTGTATACAGGAGTCCAAGCTGCAGGCGGGACAGATTGACCTTGACCTGCCGGGCTATCACCAGTACTGGAATTACGCCGAGAAAAAAGGCTATTCCGGCACAGCCATTTTCGCAAAAAATGAGCCATTATCAGTGTCTTACGGCATAGGCATTGAGGAGCATGATAGGGAAGGACGTGTCATCACACTCGAATATGACAATTTCTATCTCGTAACCTGCTATACTCCAAACTCACAGAATGAACTGAAAAGGCTGCCGTACCGTATGCAGTGGGAGGATGATTTCCGTGAATACCTTAAGACTCTCGATGCCAAAAAGCCTGTCGTACTGTGCGGTGATCTGAATGTCGCACACAATGAAATCGACCTGAAAAATCCAAAAACAAACCGCAAGAATGCAGGTTTTTCAGATGAGGAACGTGCTAAAATGACGGAACTTTTATGTTCCGGCTTTACCGATACCTTCAGATATTTTTATCCGGATGCCGAGGGTATATATTCCTGGTGGTCATACCGTTTTAAGGCTCGCGAGAAGAACGCAGGCTGGCGTATAGATTACTTTATCACATCAAAGCGCATCAATGATAAGCTGCAAAAGGCAGCAATCCATACCGATGTGCTCGGTTCAGACCACTGCCCTGTTGAGGTTGATATTGAATTTTAAATTTAAGGTTATGTATTTTTACAATCCCTTATGCAACACTTTCTTCTCGAGCTTATCCCCATCCAAGGTATACTCAACAGCATTATACTCACCGTTTCTGTATGCGAACGTCTCATTGTCATCCTGATAATGCACGAAACTGCCCTTGCCCGGATATGTCAGTATGCTGATCTTATCCTCTGTAATGTCCTCTGTAGAGCGGATTTCTCCGTCTGCAACAGGGATAATGGCTCCTGCTTTTATGAAGACAGGTACTTTATCAAGTGGTGCATCTGCTAAAATATATCTGCCGCCACTGTATTTTTCGCCTGTGTAGTAATCATACCAGTCGCCGTCAGGCAGATAAACCTCTCTTGCCTCCTTGCCCGGTGCGATCACAGGTGCAACCAATACAAAGCTTCCGAGCATATATTCATCGGAAATATTTCTCACATGCTTATCTGCAGGATACTCGTATACGAGTGGACGCACGATAGGTGCTCCTGTCTTTTCACACTCATGTGCCAGATCATAAATATATGGGATAAATCTGTATCTGAGCTTTACTGTCTTTCTGACTGCATCTATCGTAGTCTCGTCAAACTGCCAAGCTCCTGTCTGCGTGTTCCCATCGCTGAATGATTTCTGAAAAACGGCACAAATACTGCTGCCTCATAAAATCTGACAAGAAGCTCCGGTGTAGTATCACTTCCGAAACCGCCTATATCGCTGCCACACATGGCAAGTCCGCTGACTGACAGATTGCACACCTGCTCGAGTGAAAGTGCTATATGTGCCAGATGCTGTGATTATCTCCGGTCCAGCCACCGCAGTATTTTTGGCTTCCGGCATATGCAGCCCTGGTAAGTACAAACGGACGTTTTCCACCATCATTTTTCGCAAGTCCCTCATATGTGGCTTTTGCCATAAAATGTCCGTAAATATTGTGAACCTTTTCATGTGCTCCATACTCAAACTGCACATCATCCGGCAGTGGTCCGTTGAAGCTTGCAGGCTCATTCATATCATTCCATATGCCACTGATACCGTGCTCGAGAAGTATCTTGGTCTTGTCTCCCCACCAGCTTCTGACGCTTTGCTTTGTGAAGTCCGGAAATACCGATGTTCCCGGCCAGACAGCATTTTCATATACACTGCCATCTGTATCATGTGCAAATGCATCCATCTCCATGCCCTCTTTGTACATGAAGTAGTCCTCATCCTTCTTCACACCCGGGTCAATGATGGATATGAGCTTTACACCCCTGTCAGCAAGCTTTTCTGAAAGGCCCTTTACATCCGGGAATTTCTTGTCATCAAAGGTGAATACCCTGTAGCCGTTCATGTAATCGATATCCATATGTATCACATCGCATGGGATATCAAGCTCGCGGAATTTGTCAGCTATATCAAGCACCTCATCCTGTGTGTAATAGCCCCAGCGGCTCTGATGGCTGCCGTATATCCATCTCTGATAAAGCGGTGTGGTGCCTGTCAGTGATGTATAAAGTCCTACCACCTCTGCCATATCATTTCCCGGCATAAAATAGTAGTCCAGCTCACCCTTCTCATGCTCGACGAAATAGTAATCTGTGTTTTCATAACCGAAATCAAAGGTTGTCTTGTAGGTATTATCCGCAAAAATTCCATAGCAATATTCATCGCCCAACACGATAAAAAATGGTATGGATTTGTACAGCGATTTGAAGCTGTCCACATGTGGCGCAGGATCATCCGTGTTCCAGTTTACATATGAATATCCACGCTTGTTGAGGCATCCCGCTTATCTCCCAGACCGTAAATAGCATCATCCTTTCCAAGCTTTTTGATGATGGTAACAGCGTCAGTTTTTTCTTCATCTTTTCCGACAGTATGTCCCTCAAGCTCTGCGATGGCAAGATCCTCGTACGGATTCTTCTCACTCTTTTTGCGTGCTTTTTCATAATCTGAAAGCACAAGCTTCCCTTTGTAATAAATATCAAGCTTCTCGTTATCCTTCACATATACAGTAATATCCCTTGCGCTGATGACTGCTTTAACTGCTGCATCGCTTACACCGGCTTCTGCTGCGGTCCCCTTGACATCAGACGTATCCTTGCAGGTCACGTCTGATGTGGCAGCCTTCGGAATAAAGCCCTCCTCGATTGCAACACTTTCGATGCCGGGTTTTTGTGCAACATGCACTATGTTGTTTTCAAATATGGTAACAAACAGACTGCCGTTCTCGTAGATCAGCTCTGCTGTGTTGTCCTGTATTTTACAGTTCTTATATGAATTTCCCATTGCATAATCCTCCCTTGAATTATATAGTTTCTCCTGATGTTTCTTATAAAAATACTTCCGTTTACTATAATAGTATCATCCATTTTTAATTTTTACAACAAAGAAAGTCACCGGTCACACCTAGTATGACCGGTGACTGCCTCAGGCTGTAAGTATCTCTGTCAATACACCATACAGCTCTGTATCAAGCTCCTTTGCCTTGAGCTCTGATAAAATCACTGTTGTTTTCTTTCCCGATGTAATAAGACCGTAGATTTCATCCTTTAGCACAAAGCCTATCTCTGCCTGATTCAGGAAATCAAAGCATCTTTTTTCGATTTGATTATCAAGCGCCACTGTGTCTTTCGATATTGCAACGCTTATTTTGCTCGCTGTCGATGCATTTACAGTAACGATGAGCTTTCTGTTTTCTTTATCATATTTATTCTTTGCCAATACCTCTTTACCATCCACAGATACCTTTACCTTATCGGCTGCTGTCTCGGTTCTTCTTTCAAAGACAAGCTTATAGGTTCTGTTGTCAGGTATTAATGATGTATCTCCATCTGCCGGAGAAATGACAAACATATCTTTATCCGCAGAATATTTCATAGCTGTGGTCACACATCTGCCATCCACATATCCGCAGGATTCATTGTCATCCTCGTATAGCTCAAACTCACCATCAGCCTCCGGGAATACCCTGACACATAATACATCAGGATTTTTGATAACAGATCTTGCATCAAGCTCATCAGCATCTGCACACGCAAGTATGCCTCCAGCCTTCGCAAACACAGGTATGCTGCTCAAATCCCTGTAAACCTCCAGCATTCTTCCACCATCATAGCGCATGCCTGTATAGATATCATACCAGATGCCCTCCGGGAACCATACTTTGGTTTTTGCCACATTAAGTCCCTTAATACGTGGAGTTGTAACAGGTGCTACCATAAGCTGGCTGCCAAAGAAATACTGATTCTTTACCTCATAAGCCTCTGCATTTTCAGGATACTCATAATACATAGGCTCAATCAGCGGCATATTCTCGGCATAGCTGCGATAGTTCATGGTATACAGATACGGAATCATACAATGCCTCTGTCTGAGCGCCGCCTCCATCGCTTCCTCAGTCTCTTTTTTAAATCGCCACGGCTCCTTGCCGTTAAATTCGCTGCATGAGCTGTGCAGACGCATTATCGGAGAGAATATACCATATTGTGTCCATCTGGCTGTCAGCTCATCATCCTTGTAGCCAAGCATATGTCCGCCAATATCATGGCTCCACCATCCATATCCGATGTTTGTCGCTGTCGTTGTAAAATACGGTTGAAAATCAAGCGACTCCCATGTAATATGTGTATCTCCCGAAAATCCAATCGGATATCTATGGCTTCCCGGACCTGCATAGCGCGAAAATGTCATTGGACGCTTGCCGTCTCTTTTATTATCGAGATAATGAAAATGATTAAAAATCCATAGCGGATCCAATCCTTCAACCTTGCAGTTGCTGCCCTGCTGCCAGTCAATCCACCAGAAATCCACACCTTCAGCCTCTCTCGGATGGTGAAGATACTTAAAATATGCATCCATAAACTTTGGGCTTGCCGGATCACATACAACCGGGTCCTCATTTTCATAGTCCACGCCCATTTCCTTTGCCATATCAACATACATTTCTTCACAGCCCTGCACACCATCCGCAGGATGTACGTTTAAGGTAGTATGCATTCCTCTGTCATGGAGCTTTCCAAGAAAGCGCTTCGGATCCGGGAAAAGATTTTTGTTCCAAGTATATCCTGTCCATCCGCTTCCGTATTTAGGGTCCACATCAACCTGATGCCAGTCCATATCTATTACAGCTACTGTGAATGGGATATTCTTTTCATCGAATTTGTCCATCAGCTCCATATAGCTTTCTTCTGAGTATTTATAATATCTGCTCCACCAGTTTCCCAGTGCATATCGCGGAAGCATCGGAGTCTTGCCGCAAAGCCTGTAAAAATCATTGAGCGCCTGTTTATAATCATGTCCATATCCAAAGAAATACAAATCAGACACACCTTTTTTTCTTGGCTCAATCCATCCATCGTCAAGTAAAATCTGTGATTTACTGTCATCAAGAATTGAATATCCAAAGCGTGAAACGACACCGTGTCCAAGCTCAACCTCTCCGTTTACGTCATCAAGTGTACGCGCTGTACCCTGCAAATCATGCACCTTCTCGCCATAATGCCAGATGCTGTGATATGCGCTCAGGTTTCCCTTAATCTGTATACTCAGTCCGTGTGATGAGAACTCCTTCTCATTATATATCAGGTGCAGCATTGATGTATGAACCTCAATTCCATCAGCGTTACGCACCACATGATAGCCGGTCTTTGGAAAATCCCTGAACAATACTGTCTGTGTTGCCCTATCCTCGAATACGCCATCTTCACTGTATTCCAGACGGACAAGCGCCTCTGTCAGGAATGTAATCCTGTATTTTTCACCTATTATCATATTGTCCGATAATGCCACCGGACTTGTCTTTACTCTGTATATTTCCTGCATGAAATACCCCCTCTCATATAAATTACGTTATCCCTTGACAGCCGATGCCGCAATTCAATATCCTCTTTTTGTTCAAATCAGTTTAGCGCTAAATCCGATCTACTCCCTGTGTGCACGCTTGTTTTCATACATTTTCCATTATCTTGTCAAATCTTTTACCCACTTGTATTTTTTAAAATGTATGAGTGTCCACGGTATCTTTCCAACCTCATCCACGCAGGTACACGCATATACCACAACCACCGGCCAGTTCAAAAAATATGTGCCTGCAACTGCAAGCGGTATTGCTATGCCCCACATCGTAACAGCAAGAGAGTACATATCAAACATCGTATCTCCTCCCGAACCAAAGACACCGTTTATGATGATTTCATTTACCGATCGTCCAATCATGTAGAAGGCAAGTACACCGAATAACTGCTTCAGATACTCTGCAGCCTGCGGTGTGAGCTTTACAAAATGTAAAATCACCGGTGCTGAAACCGCCATAAGCACTGTCATAACAGCTCCACACAAAAATGACAGCTTTGCCATTCTGATGCCATATGCTTTTCCACGCTTTAAATTTCCTGCGCCAAGCTCATTTCCTATCATAATGCCTGCTGCACTTGATATACCTGCACTGAGACAGCAAATGATATCACGCACAACCGCTGCGACGGAGTTGGCCGCTGCTGCGTCTGTTCCCATGTGTCCCATAAATGTAGAGTACGATGTAAAGCCTATTCCCCATACAAGGCTTGCTCCGAGAATCGGTCCGGAGCACCTCATAAAATCTGCTGACAGCTCCTTGTTCCTTGCAAAAAGCTCCCGGATTTTAAGCCTGATATATCCCGGTCTGTACGAAAATGTGATTGAAAGCATAAGCTCCACTACTCTTGATATAAGTGTGGCAAGTGCCGCTCCCCTCACATTCATGCTCTCGATGCCAAATGCACCATAGATAAATATGGCATTGAGCATTATGTTTATAAGCACTGTAATTGAGCTGACTGCCGCCGCAGTACCCGCGTGCTCTGATATCTTCATCATGACTATATAACACTGCGAAAAACCAGTCAATAAATATGAAAAAGAAGCTATTTTCAGATAGCTTACACCATAATCTATAAGCACCGGCTCGTTTGTGAAAATAAGCATCAGATATCGTGGAAAAAATGCACATTCCACGAAAAACAACACCGATACTATGCCACATATCCTGATTGCAAGAGCGAATATGTCATCGAGCGCCTTTATGTCCTGCTTGCCCCAATACTGTGCTCCGAGTATTGCAAGCCCTGCTGTAGCTGCTGATAGAAACATGTTCTGGATGAACTGTATCTGTGTGGCAAGTGAAACTGCTGACATATAGTTCTGATCCAGTCCTCCGAGCATGAAAGCATCAGCCACCGCCACCAACGCCAGCATCAGATTCTGCACCATTATAGGAACCATGAGTGTCCACAGCTTTTTGTAAAAATGTGTATCAAATTCTATTGTTTTCATAAGTAAATTTTACCTCTATATATAAATCTCTAAAGGTTTGCAAGTATCCGTGTCCATGCTTCGCATAACCTTTCAAATGACCATGCCGCATTTGCAGGGCTTGTGGACGGCAATGTAACTGCTCCATTCCTGTCAGCGGAAGCTGATATTTCTTATAAAGCGCCCCTGCTTTATTTCCGTTTGCATATATCTGTTTTATATCGGATGTTTCAAGGATTTTCCTTATATCTGTCGGTTTGACGTTCCTGATGCTGCTGTCGCTCGAACCCCTGATGTCACAGCTTTGTATCACATCCCATATAGCTATGTGGTTTTTAAACAGCATATATTTCTTCTCATCTATCGTCTCCGGCACCGGTTCATCCAACAGATACGCAAGCAGCTTCCAGAAACGGTTCTGCTTGTGTCCGTAATAGAAATTGTTTTCCCTGGATTTTACGGATGGAAGCGTTCCGAGGATGAGGATTCGGCTGTTTTCGTCATAGACAGGCTTAAAGGAGTGGGTTATGTGCTCGTATTCCATTAGCCTTTATCACCTCTTATCATCTTTAAACGTTCTCCTTTGTTATTTCAATATTTCTTCCACTTTACAGCTATGTTTTTTACTTTCCTTCCAATAACCAATTCCAACCGCAAGTATCCTTCCTGTGTATATCTTTTGCCCTGCAAGTTTAGGCATAAATTTAAGTGCATACTTTTTATCTATGATTTGTGCAATTGCTTCATCCGGAGTATGATCTACTTTTAATTCAAGGATTATACAATCTGCAGTTGTATCATATGGATAAAAAATAAAATCTACATATCCTGTTCCGGCCTTATCCTCACGCTCCACACGATAACTGTCCCTTGCTGCAAGATATACCAGATTAACTATTGCAGATAACTCTGTCTCATGATTATACGATAGCAGAGGCACCTCCGTGTTATGCGCAAATTCCAGTATTCTCTCCATGGTCAGCGTGTCCCCTGCCAAGGTTGCTTTAAGCATTTTCTCGGACTCTTTTGCTAAACGGTATACATATCCCAATGACTCATTTTTCACAAGAAGCTCATCAAATTTCTCCATCAGCTCTCTGTTTGGAATGCACACTTTTCCATTAAGATAGCTTAAAAATCCATACACTACCATTGCAGAATATATCTCGTCTCTTGTTGAAAGATTCATTGATGTTGCCGCATACTCCTGTATTTTTGCAGTCACGGACTCGCCGGATATCATAAGTGCCAGATCATCCCTGACATCAGAAATATTATTTCTGATATAATAATATATCTCATCATATGGTCCCGAACTTGTCCAGTAATTTGCCAGATTATTAAACTGCAATGCAAATACTACTGAACGTGGATTGTAAACACGTTCCCCCGACTTTGTATAGTAACCATTATACCAGTCACGGAGTCCTTTCCTCGTCACGCTCTTTTCCTTATGCTGCCTGTCACACTCTACAATATATCGTCTGTACAGATCATCCACTTCATCATCGGTAAATCCAAAATACTCTCCAAACATTGGTGAATTTACCATTGTAAACTCTGCAAACATATTAAGCTCAGAGCCACTGGAATATTTTGCGATAGGTAAAATGCCTGTCATATATGAAAGAACCACATATGGGCGATCCTTCAAAAGATTACTTAAAAATGCCACATATTTTTCTTTATCAATCTCATTTATAAAATCTCTGTGGAATATAAAATCCCATTCATCCAATACAAATATAAATTTCTCACCACACTGCACAAATACACTCTCAAGAATGTCTCCGATTGCATCTGCCTCATTTATTTTAACCTGTGGATATGCTTCCTTTACATCTTCAATCAAAAGTGCTTCTATGCGCTCGATATATTGTGTATATGAATCACAGTTTCTTGGCAATTTACTGAAATCTATGCGAATGACATTATATTGATTTTTATATCTTCTATAGTCATCCACCTGTGATATTGTAAGACTATCAAAAACATCACTCGAATCCGATGCTTTCTGAAAAAAGGAGCTAATCATATTTGCCATAATTGTTTTTCCAAATCTACGCGGTCTGGTAATACAAATATGACGATTTCCTGCACTTACATACGGAAACAATTCCCTAAGCATAAGTGTTTTATCCACAAAATACGGGCTTAAGCTCTCGCTTTTATACAATGTATATGGTGTTATGCTGTTCAGATATGTTCCCATAGTGTCTGCTCCTTTTCTATACCTGTCTTTTCTATAGCTTTATTATACCTTATAGCCGATACTTTTACGAGTCAATTAAATGATTTTTCTCATAAAAAACTCACAATCGTTTTTTTCGATTGTGAGTTTGCACATCTGCTAAACACATTATGTATGAGTAATCTGATTTCATCAACTCAGCTCTATCTCATACGCTCCGGCTTCAAAATCCACCGTTAGAAGCGCATATGCTTCACCGTTATCATAGCGGATTGAAAGCTTTGGCCCTTCTCCTGCTACTGTGATGACAGCCCCCTTCTCAAATGCCTTATGGGTATTTCTCATGCGAAGCAGCTCAAGCTGCTTTGCAACAACATCCTTTTTTAGTGCCTCCCCAATATCGGAAACACTGAGGTTTGTCCTGTTGATTTCCTTGTGTCCTGATTCTCCTGCGCGTCTTACTGCCTCATGGTCATTTTTGCCTGCAAAGAGATCCAGATACCATACCTGCGGCTTCCCCGGCATGAACATCTGAATAGCACGGGCCAGAAGCATTTTGCTGTCAGACTCACCAAGCGCACTGTAATATGTGGCATTGACCTGATAATATATATTCTTCTGTCCGTGAAGATTTTTGACCATGCCGCCACGAGATACAATCAAATCTATAAGCGAGCGTATATCGTCCTCCGGAAGCAGACCCTTTAAATCCAGAAGAGGTATGCCGTCATGGCAGCCAAGCATATTGACAGTGGAGATTTTATCATCCACAACCTCACGCGCCCATTTTGCAAGGTAATCTGCTCTCCTGTTCTCAATCGCATCAATACCAGTCCCGGTAAAAAGAAATCATATGTGGCATAGCCCTTATCTGCAAGGGTTTTGTATATTTTCTCCTCATATGCCGCGTGTATTTCAGGCAGCAGAGTCAGCCCGAGCGGAGCTGCAAGCTCATGGATCTGCTGTAGAAATTCCCAGGTCTCAGGGTCATTCAGGAAATTCTTTTTCCCCGGTGCCTTAGGCGCATAGGCAAATGCATCGAGCCGCACAATAGCCGCACCGTAGGATGCTATTTTTTCAAGTGTTTCACGATAAAAATCCCATACCTTTTCGGACTTTATATTTAAATCCATCTGCCCCAGATATTCTCTGCCATGCACCTCCTGGTAAAATGTGTTCCAGTATGGCACCCTTCGTCCATCCGGAAACTCAACCATGAGAATCGGAAGCCCCGGCTTTCTGAAAAACATCTGCTTTAAGCATGACTCATCAGGCTGTATGTAGCCCTCGTCCGTCATGACTCCATGACCTTCCCAGAATTTGTTCCAGTCTATGAAAAAATCCCGGTACTCCGACTCATCGCCCTTTTCCACAAGATCCTTGAACTGTGGTGACTGTGCTGAAGCATGATTTAAAATAAAGTCAAGCTTTAAGTCAATCCCCAGCTCCTTCAATTGCGATAAATCCTCTATTGTCGCAAGCTCCTCATTCAGATTGTAGTCCACGACCGAAAATCCGCGATCCAAATCCGAATGATACAGGCTTGGCAGAATATAAAATGATGAAAATGTGTCCTGCATTTCCTTCTTTTTGAGCAGCGCTGCGATATCGGAAAGCTTACCGCCCAGACTGTCAGGATATGCGTTAAGCATAGGTTTATTGTTCATAGACTTTGCCATCCTTTCCAACTACTATACGCGCATTTTTACTCTGTAAATCAAGCTTTTCCTGCTCCAACTCTACCACGCGGCATATGAAAGGGCTTGCGGCGTTTTCGTCACGTCCTCTCTTAATGCGGCGCGCCTTAGTCTCCTCAGGCGAACTCTCCAAAAATACAGGTATATCAACACCCTTAAGGTATTCGCTTCCTCCGTGGGTCCACTCCAGGATGAGCACCTTAATTCCTGTAAAATCAGTTTCATCATATGAGATATCACCGTCCTGGCGGCCCATATGCTTTATCTCAATTATATTTTTTCCTTTCTTAAACTCTGAAAGCTCCTTGTTAATCCTGTCAAAGTCAATCTCCTTAGGTGTTCCAAGATATCCACGTAAGCCATCCTCACCGGACTCGTTATACACATTAAGGCGTTCTTCGTCGTTTCTCATCGGGATACGGTGTGGATAATTGTCCCCAGTCAGCACATAGCAGGCTGTATTATCCTTCAAAAAATACTGCTGCAGGGCTGCTGCAATCGTTGTCTTTCCTGAGCCTGAGCCGCCGTAGATGCTTATTACAATACGTTTATCAGAAGAACTATCTGCAGTGTCAGCCTCACTTAATTTTAGATTGCCGCACACCTTCTTTATCTCATCATACAGCTTCTTTGCCTCATCAAGCCTGATAAATGAAAACTGATATGCCTCATACTCCTTTGTTGCAAACGGAAGCGGTATTCCGGCATTCATCAGTGCTGCACCTGTGTACTGCCTGCCGGTATTTTCCTCAATATATACTGCATCCGACTCCAAGCCCTTAAGCTTCACATAGCAAGCAGCCGCGTTTGCCTCCGCATACAGACGAACCACGCTCACAAGCGCCCTGTCCTTTGCCCTTGAGACAGACATCCACGCAGCCACCTCATCCTCAAATGGGCTTGTAAGGCGCCAGTAGGTGCCCTCATTTATAAGCATCTCATACTTCTTAAAGGTCTTGATCTGCTCTCTGATTTCTTCCTTTTCCTCATCCGACAGAAGGGCCGGATTCAGCTCATAGCCAAAGGTTCCTGCCATGGCTGTGATGCCTCTTGTTTTAAGGCTTGTCACTCTGCCGGTCTGATGATTTGGCACTGCCGATACATGCGCTCCCATGGACGATACCGGATAGAAGAATGATGTGCCATACTGTATTCTTGTACGGTTTATGGCATCTGTATTGTCACTGCACCATATCTGTGGACTGTAGTAGAGCATGCCTGCATCAAATCGTCCACCGCCACCGCTGCAGCCCTCAAGAAGTATATCCGGATATCTTGTCACCAGACGCTCCATAAAATCATACACTCCAAGCACGTAGTCGTATGCAAGATTTCCTGCATATACGTCAGCCATGCTTCTGTTCATATCCCACTTCACGTAGTCGATTTTTCCCTGGTCAAACACTGCGCAGATCTGATTGAAAATATTGTCCCTGACTTCTTTTCTCGAAAAGTCTAAAAGAAGCTGGTTTCTTGAGCGTACAGGAAGCTTTCCCGAATCTGGATAGCCCAGTCAGGATGCTCTCTGTACAGATTACTGTCCTCATTTACCATCTCAGGCTCAATCCATATTCCAAACTTCACTCCCTGCGCATGCACTCTGTCGATGAGCTCAGAAAGTGTTCCGCCAAGCTTTTTCTCATTCACAAACCAGTCACCGAGTGATGAATTATCATCATCTCTCTTTCCAAACCAGCCGTCATCCATGACCACCATATCTATGCCCAGTGATGCGGCCTCCTTTGCAAGGTCTACTATCGTATCACCGGTAAAGTCAAAGTAAGCAGCCTCCCAGCTATTGATGAGCACCGGTCTTACCTCATGTGCAAATCTGCTCCTGCACACATGCTCACTGATGCAGGTGTGGTACTGATGGGAAAGCTGTGAGAAACCGTCTGCCGAGTATGACATAATCACCTCAGGCACTGTAAAGGTCTCTCCTGCCGCAAGCGGATATGAAAACAGCTCATCGGAAAGCCCCATTAAAAGGCGTGTCTGGTTAATCTGATCCTTCTCTGCCTCACATGAGAAGTTGCCACTATATACAAAAAGCATACCATAGCAGTCTCCTGCATTTTCTGTAGTATCGCGCTGTGCGAGAATAACCGCCGGATTGTACTGGTGGCTCGAGGTTCCTCTGCGGCTTCCGAATGAAAGTGTGCCGTGTCCTAAGTGTGTGCGCTCAAGATTGCGCTCCATGGCATGCTTACCGTAGAATCTGATCACATCATAGTCTCCGTAAACCATATCCAGGCAGGCAGCATGAGCCTTTTCAATTGTAATATTCCCACTGCCTGTATTTTTAATGAGCACACTTCTTGTGATGACATCACAAGCCTCAAGCACACCATAAAGCAGATGCACCTCAACGCCTGCGATATCATCGCCAAGAACTATTTCAAGAGTCTGCGCTTCATCATCAGATGCCCACACTGCCGGAAGTCCCTTTAGAGCGTATTTTCCGTCTCTGATTTCATGACTCTTATAAAGAAGCTCAACACTCTCAGTGCCCTGTTCGTTTTTGATATCAAGCGCAATATTTCTGAAATCGCCTGTGCCAAGTGTCGGATACTCCTGTGGCAGCGTATCAAGCGAATATGTACGGTTCATGCCTGCTGCGTAAGGATTGCCTGAAAAGCCTCTGTCAGCATATGTCAGAACATAGTCCATATCACATGTGCTTTTTGCTCCGTAGTACAGATGCAGCAGATAGCCCAGTCTGTCCACCTGCATCTGATATGTGGTGTGAGCTGTCTGTAAAGTAAAAATTTTCTTGTTTGGATTAAATATAATTGCCATAAAATCACCTCATATTATTGTTAAAATAGTGTTTAAAAATTATCCCTTGATTGCACCGTTTGCAACACCGTTTAATATCTGCTTCTGGCAGATATATAGAATATAAGTATCGGTATCAAAGCCAGAATATATGATGCAAATGCCAGATTGTAGTTGGTTCCAAACTGTGTCTGGAAATTCAGCTGTGCCAGCGGCAGTGTATTCTGTCCTGTTCCTGACATGATGACAAGCGGTGTCATGACATCATTCCAGGTACCGAGTGCTGTCAGGATGGCTACTGTCGCATGCATAGGCTTCATCATAGGAAATACAACTCTCCAGTATGTTGTCCATGTACTTGCGCCATCGATGTCTGCAGCCTCCTCAAGTGCCATAGGGATATTTTTCAAGTATCCACTATATAATAATACATTCATTGGCATGTAAAATACAAGATATAAAATGATAACTCCTGCCCTGTTTCCAAGTCCCATCTGCGCAGTCTGCTTTACAAGAGGCATCATGAGAATTGAGAATGGCACAAACATACCGCTTACAATGTAAAGATATATGAAACGGAAGCTCTTTTTCCTTGCCATGCCTCGTCCGATAACATATCCTGCAATCGAATGGATAAGGATTGCGAGAACAATGGTCACAATAGTGATAAGTAAGCTGTTTCCGAGAGAATGCCAGAAATCAGTCACCTTCATAGCCTCTGTGAAGTTTGAAAAGCTCCACTTTGAAGGGAATGAAAGAGCTCCTGCGACATCATTTGTCATCTCACTCGGTTTCTTGAAGGCAATGATAACAGCCATATACAGCGGGAAAAATACTGTTAAGGTTCCCAATATTAAAACGATGGTAAGTACCCAGTTTGATTTTTGTTTTTTCATTATAACTGCTCCTCCTTCTTATTCATAACGCCCATCTGGAATAGTGAAATAGCCACAATTACAACAAAGAAAATTACTGCGTTTGCACTCTGGAAGCCAAACTGTCCTCCATCCATACCATTTCTGTAAATCAGGTATGAGATTGACTCAGTGCTCTGCGCCGGGCCGCCCTTTGTCAATGACATAATCTGGTCAAATACCATGAGGAAGTTCTTTGTGCTGAGCACCAGATTGATTGTAACAAATGGCATAACGAGTGGAAATGTAACCTTCCAGAACTGCTTCCATTTGCTTGCTCCGTCGAGCATGCTGGCTTCGTAAACATCCTCAGGCACTGTCTGCAGTCCGGATATATAAATAATGGTATTCATGGCAACCGCCTGCCATACCCCGACAATCAGCACACCAATCCATGCATATTTTTCACTCGCCAGAATACTGTTTTGTATGAAACCGATGTTGAAGGTATTTCCTACTGCCGGCAGAATATATGTAAAAATAAAGCTGAAAATGTAACCAATAACCAGTCCGCCAAGGATATTCGGTACGAAATAAATACCTCTTAATGCACTCTTGCCGCGGATATTGCTGTTTAGCGCAACTGCCATTACAAGGCTTAATACATTTACAAGTACGGTTCCTGCAATCGCATATTTAAAGGTAAACAGATAGCTCTTTCCGACTCTGGCGTCGGTAAACAGGTCTGTATAGTTTCTAAGTCCGACATAATCATATGAGCCGTAGCCCTTGTAGTTTGTAAAGCTGTAAATCACACCCTTTATCATCGGCAGTGTGTTGAATGCGAAAAATAAAACCACAACAGGTATCACAACTGCCCAGAATGTCTTGTCTCTATTTGACATTTTCTTTTTCATTTTGCATCCTCCTGTTCCTTCTGGTAATCCTGTACTTCACGAATCAGATCTCTGTTGTAACGCTTCCAGTCTGAATCAAATTTCTTTAAGAACTTCTCCTTTGCATTGTCACCTGTGTCAAGCAGATATGTCTGAATCATGGCGTCCACGCTCATCTCACTTGGATAATGATGATCCTGATAATCCGACATACGGTTGTCCTTTATATACTCCTGCATATCCTTCAGTGTATCCGGTATTGCGAAATCTCCATCCTTGCAGGCAATTCCGCCCTGGTCATCCAGATATGTCTGAATTGTCTCATCGCTGTACAGATATTCAAGCACCTCGTATGCTGCTTCCTTATTTTTGCAGGCCTTCATAACTGAAAACTGTAAATCTATTCCTGAATTTAACACATTGTCAGCCTCATTATCATTTGCCGGGAATGTAAATGAACCGATATTCATATCAGGATTAACCGACTTAATCTGAGGAATAGCATAGCTTCCTATCGTGTACATGGCAGATTCACCTCTGGCAAAGGCTGTACATGCGTCATTGTAGCTGTAAGCATATGGATTGTCCTCTGCATAATCAAGCAATGTGCGTATCTTGTCGGCAACCGGAGAATATGCTCCTCAAATGTCGTATTTCCCATATTTACCTGATTGCAGGTGTCTGAATCACAAAGACCTACTGCAAGGGCATTCCACGGTGCCAGACAGGTCCATGTATCCTTAAAGCCCAGATACAAAGGAAGTGTTCCGCTTTCCTTTATCTCATCGCACAGTGCTGTAAACTCACTCCAGGTTGTAGGCACCTTCCAGCCATTCTCTGCAAACATATCCTTGTTGTAAAGCACTCCTGCTGCATTTGCGGCGTAAGGAAGTGCATAGGTGCCATCCTTTGGAATGAACTCAAGCTCCTTGTCCATATCCAGATATGCCTCTTTTACAGTGTCCACTACATCCAGATCTGAGATATCCTCAAACAAATCTGCATCCAGGAAATTTGAATAATTGATATCTCCACCTATTGCAATGATATCCGGATAATCTTCACGGATGAAGCGTGTCTTTAAAATAGTCATAGCCTCATTCGGAGATGAGATAGTCAGATGAATATCATCGTGAGTCTCATTAAATTGCTTCTCAATCTTCTCGAAAGCCTTAACAGCCTCCGGCTTATAAGAAACCACCTCAATCTCAGTTTTTCCGTCCGCCCGCTTTTCATTTCCACATCCGGTCAGTCCTGTCGTGCACATTCCGAGTGCCAGCACAACCGCCATAGCCTGACAAATCTTTCTTTTTGCCATATTTTTTCACTCCTTTTCTGTTTTATTTGCTCTTTTTCCTGATAAACCGATTATAACATACCATTATGTATACAATAAATACCCTTATTTTTGCTTTTTTATATCAATATGCTATAAAACATGCTATAATTGCATATAATGTCGCATAAGGGTATATTTATAGCATTAATCAATAAGGAGTGACTCACATGGACAAGCTTTCCTTCAATATTTTTCCAAATGTAAATTTCATAGATTTGTGTATGTACCAGTTCGGCCACGAGCAGTGCGAACCGGGACACTCATTTGGTCCTGCCACAAGAAACCACTATCTATTCCACTATGTACTGTCCGGCACCGGCACTCTGATGGCCGATAATGCAAAGGGCATTACACAAACCTACAACATAAAAAGCGGGCAGGGCTTTCTGATTTTTCCCGGCCAGATAAATACCTATATCGCAGATGACAAGCTTCCCTGGGAATACATATGGATTGAGTTTGACGGTCTGCGCGTCAAGGAGGCTCTCACCACAACAGAGCTTACCAAAAATAATCCTGTATATCACACACACTCAAAGGATATCCGCGAAAAGCTTGTTGAGGAAATGCTCTACATCACAAGGCACCCCTCAGAATCACCGTATCACCTGATTGGGCATATGTACCTTTTTCTGGATTATCTGATGCAGTCAGCCAAATCATCAAAACTCGTTCCGGGTGGGAAAATGAGTGATTTTTATATAAAAGAAGCAATGAATTATATCGAGCAGAATTTTCAGAATGATATATCAATCGAAGATATAGCCGGAGTCTGCGGCATAAACCGAAGCTATCTGGGCAAAATTTTCAAAAATTCCGTTGGACATTCACCTCAGGAATTTCTCATGAATTATCGTATGATAAAGGCCACAGAGCTTTTAAAGCTGACCTCCTTATCCATCGCAGATGTTGGTTCTGCCGTTGGATACGAAAATCAGCTTCATTTCTCACGCGCCTTTAAAAATATCTACGGAGTGGCTCCGAGGGAATGGAGGAACGAGCATAAATAAGCTCACTGTTCAGCCTTCACAAATTCATTTACATTGTCAGGGGTCACCTTCTCATACGGCAGATAAACATACTTTTTATCCTCAAACTTTATGTTTTTCATGCTGCCCCCGGTGGCTGCCAGATAGGCAAGCTGAGCCATAGCCCTTGCCTGTCCCTCCTTGTCATTGTAGACCGTTGCCGCAAGCTTCGACTGCTGCACTGCTTCAAGCCCATCGTCTGTGCCGTCCACTCCAAAAAATGCAGGTACATTTGACTCCGTCACACCAAGCTTTTCATATGCGTCCATCGCTCCGAGTGCCATTGCATCGTTGTTTGCAATAACCAGCTCTATGCTGTTTTTATACTGACCTATAAGCTGTGTCATACGGTTCTGCGCCTGAGCACGATTCCAGTTTGCTATCTGACAGCTCAGCTTTTCTATCTGAAGACCGTTATTCTTCATGCTCTCTGTCACACTCTCTGTCCTGACGATGGCATCCTGATGTCCCATCTCTCCCTCCAGGATGACGTACTGTATCCTGCCATCACCGTTTTTATCCACACCCGGATTATTCTTTATATAATCGGCAATGAGTTCCCCCTGCATCTGACCTGACTGCTTTGCCTTGGCCCCGACATAGTACAGCTTATCCCAGCGATTTAAATCCTCATCAACCGGCTCCCTGTTAAAGAAAATAATCGGGATGTCCTTTTCCATTGCAGCATTTATAATATGCGACAAATCTGTTCTGTCTGCCAGATTAATACACAGCACATTACAGCCGTCCTCTATCATCTCCTGCACCTGGTCATCCTGTGCACGCTGTGAGCCTGCAGCATCCATGATTGTCATGCTGATATCGTATTTGTCTGTATCAAGACTTGCGCACTCCTTTTTGAAAGTTTCTATCAGCTCCCCGATAAATGTATCCTTCTGGTCATAGCAGGTCACGCCTATATATATCTGTTTTTTCTCGTCAACTCTTTTGTTGCTGCACGAGACAAATGACAATATCAGTGCAAAACACAGTATTATCATGGTATTTCTTATTCTGCTTCTCATTTATTGTTCCCCCACTACTGGCTGATTGCATACAAAAGCTTCTTGTTTTCTTCATCAAACAGATTTTTTCTGGTAAGAAGCTGGTAAGATACCGGCTTTTCCTCTACTGAATATTTTCTACTGCCACGCAGCATATCGACCAGTCCTACAACACTTTTGTATCCGGCAGCAAATTCATCAGGTGTGATAAGAGCCTCTGTCCAGCCCGAATCGAGATAATATATGGCTTCTGTTGAGTTTCCTATCCCATACACCAGTGCACCCTGCAGATTATTATCAGAGGCTTCCTTTGCCGCCTCAACCACACTTGCATCATCTATTGCAAGAACTATGTCAACCTTTCTCTGTGACTGCAGATTTATTTTCTCCCCGGTATCCGAAACACCTGATACAATCCACATCACAACACAGCCGCTCTCCGCAAGAGTATCCTTTATGCCATCAATGCGTTTTTTACAGGCATCGGATTCAGTGTTTTCACAATAGATTCCTATTTTTTTACCTGAAAGTGTTCCGTTGTTGTCAGCAAGAAGCTTTTGTGCCAGTTTGGCACCCATGCTGTACTGGTCAAACTCCACTGTATTTAACGACTTAAAGCTCTCGCTTCCCGCCTGGTCTCCGACAACCATTATCGGTGTCTTTTTATTTATCCGGATAAGTGTATTAAGGCTTTTTTCTTCTGTCATTTTTTCTGCTGTCGGCTTGAGACCGCATCAGCTTTTTTGTTTATCTCCTGCTTTATGACATCAATTTCATCTGACATGTTGTTCAGATTTTCCTTACTTATCATAACTACATCCACACCATACTCAGAAGCCGCCATTTTCATGCCATATTTAAACGCAGCACTGTGGCTTTCATCCACATCAGCCATCACAACTGCAATACGCTCCGGTTTCTCATTGAGCTTATTGTATGCGATAAAACCTATTCCTATCACAAGTAGTACTCCCAGCAGCAGCTCTGTTATGATGAAGTTTCTCTTATTCTTGCTCATATTTGTCCATTTATTTTTCACTGTCACTCTCACACCTCCCATGCAGCAAGGGAATTGTACTTGCTTCATACTATATGATGCTCCTCAAATTGAAGTCTGTTTTCCTCTGAATAGACAATTGCCGGGATTTTGATTGTCACAACTGTTCCCTCATCAAGCTCACTTTCTATATGCAGGCCATAGCGCTCTCCAAACAGTATCTTTATCCTGTTATTTACATTGACAAGCCCCACTCCCGAGCCCTTCTTGTGAACCCTGTCCGTATTTGTCAGCAAAAGTGGAATTTCATTCTCCGGAATGCCCATTCCGTTGTCTGATACCGTTATGATGATATCCTCTCCCACTTTTTGGCCTCCGACTACTATCTCTCCGAAATCGTCCAGCTCTCTGATTCCGTAATTTAGTGCGTTTTCCAAAATCGGCTGAAGCACCAGCTTCACCGCACAGTAGTCCATTATTTCCTCGTCTACATCAAAGCTCACCTCAAATTTGTTCTTATAGCGCACCTTCTGAATATTCATGTAGCTTTTTGCGTGCAAAAGCTCATCTCGTACAGGTATTATGGTATGTCCCTTCGACAGACTGATACGGAAAAGTTTTGCAAGCTGCGTAATCATAAACGAGGCCTCCTCGTTTTTGCCTCCTTCAATCATCCATGTGATGGAGTCAAGAGTATTATACAAAAAGTGCGGATTAATCTGGCTTTGAAGCACATCAAGCTCGCTCTTCCGTCTCTCGTTCTGCTCCCATACGATCTTTTTCATGAGCTCATTGTTCTGCTTATATGAATTACGTATAGAGTATCCCAGATGCCGTATCTCTGAGGAACCACCTACATAAATATCTGCTTCATTGCCATTCTCATACCTTTTCACAGAATCATCCAGCTTCATTATCGGCTTTGAAATACGTATAGCTATCACTCTGTTTATCCACACAAACATCATAGCCATAATAATCATTATAACAAAAACAAACTGCTTCACATCCGCCATCTTATTGGTAAAGATGGAGTATGGCATCACACATACAAGCTTCCAGCCTGTGTAGCTGATTGTATCTACCATAATCTTACGATGCACTCCATTCAGATAATCATCATATATACTGTTTTGCGACTTTGCCGCAACCTCGCTGTTTTCCGGAACATCTCCATCAAACTGTATCTGATGCGGATGGTAAATAATATTGCCCTTTGCATCACACAGATAATAATACTGTCCTTTTCCCGATGTATTTATCCTCTCAAGCATCCTTGATACACTCGAATAATCCATGTCCACAAGCATCACACCCATCTGTGATTCTGAACCGGAGGTCAGCTCCACGGCACGGCTTGATGATATGACCAGATGATATCTCATGGAACCATCGTCAAACAGATTCTGTACATGAGGTGTTGAAAAATGTATATTTTCCATGCGCTCCATAGCTTCTATGAACCAGTCCTGTTTTGTCACATTCGGGTCCTCCTTCTGGGACACAACAGGCTCTGCAGCTATAAGGCTTCCATACTGATTATACAAGGCAATACTGCGCAGATATTCCTTGTTTGACTCATAGAGCAGGCTCATGCCATCGTGTATGCTGTCAGACTGCTTTAAAATATCATTCTCCTTTATTACATTATAATACGCCGAATCCGAAACCTGCCTCATATTGACCAGATAGCTTTCCACACTGTCTATTGTCTGGTCCATCACCTTATGATTGCTCTCTATGATACTGTCCTGCGATGCATCGGCAAATTTTATATACATCACCACAACTGTGACAAGCATTATTGCAAGCGACAGCAGTGAGAATGAGAGCATTATTATGGATTGTATATTGCCTGATTTATACCTTATTCTTCTCATACTCTGTCCTGTACCTGGATGGGGAAACCCCATACTTTCTCTTAAAAACATAACTGAAATAGTTCGGATCCGCATAGCCTACATTCTGGGCTATGACATAGCTCTTGTCGTCTGTCTCCACAAGCATTCTGGCAGCCTTGTCCATTCTGTAATCAGTCAGATACTCCACAAACGAGCTGCCGGTTTCCTTCTTGAACAGACTTGAAAAATACGAGTTAGATACTCCTAATTCCTTACATGTATCGTCAAGTCCAAGGTCCACACTTCTGTAATTCCTGTGCACATAATCCTTTGCACTGTCTATGAGTGACTTCTTGGAGTTGTATCTGGCATCAGCCATATCGTCGTGCAGCCTGCTTGAAAAATCCAAAAGCCACTGCTTGAGCACCACCGGCTCAAAATTGGAGAGCTCATTATAAAGCCTGCCTACACTTCCCGATATTTCCTGCGCATTTAGCTCATTATTGCTCATGAAATGATATAACTCACTGATCAGCTCCATTACTGCCACATGGTAGTTCTCAAGTGACTGCTGCGACATAAAATTGTGCTGCATATACGCCTCAACAGCCTGTCCCACATCCTCTATCTTGCCGATACAAATCATTTTAAATAAATATGACAGCTCATTTCCCTCATCGCCATCCTTTGATATACGTCGCTGTGGCTCAACCTCTGTCATGTTTATTGCCCTGTTGCTGCCATAAAGCACCCTGTAGGATACTGCCTCCCTCGCACTCTGATAAGAGCTCACCAGCTCCTGTACATTTTCGCACACCTGTCCGATTCCGACAGTTACCTTTGCCCCCATTACATGATTTACATATTTGCAGAATCTGTCGCACTCATCTGTCAGCTCAGAGATATCCTCCTGCTGCATAAGCTGGGCTATCATGACCGTATCACCGAGATAGTTAAAAATCCTGCCATTCCAGCGCTCCTTTAAATCAGCCTGTGCCTGTCTCTCTACTGACACTGCAAGCAGTCTGATATCCATGCCCTGCGGCATCTGACTTGCGGAGGTATGTATGATAATACAGCAGTAATATGGTCCCTCAAGGCTAATCTTATAGTCACTCATGTACCTGCCCAGCTCATTTTCCGGTATGCGTCCCTCGATAAGTGTCGTATAAAAGTTTGACTGCAAAACAGGCAGTGATGCTGCATAATACTGCTTCAATATGTCTGTGTTTTTCTTCTCGTTCAGCTCATCATCCAGCTTTGTCTTAAGCTTTTTGAATACCTCCGTGATTTCAGCCAGATTGAGTGGCTTTAAAATATACTCCTCTATCTCGAGATGTACTGCCTCCTTTGCATACTCAAAATCGTCAAAGCCTGTGAAAAGCAAGAGCTTCGTCGCAGGAAACCTCTGCCTGATGTTACTGCACAGCTCAAGTCCGTCCATGTAAGGCATACGTATGTCAGTCATCACAACATCCGGCTGCATGTCCTCCATCATTTCAAGCGCCTTGAAGCCATTTCCCGCATGTCCTACAACATGAAAACCAATCTGCTCCCAGGATACCTTTCTCTCGATTACCTCTATTACATCCTCTTCGTCATCAACCAGTAATAATGTATACATTTTATGTCTTCTCCCTGCTATACCCGGTAACTATTCTGAATAGTTACTCTGTTTATATTATATTATACCACATCTGATATATTCTTTTATAGCTTTACATAAATAAAAGTGTAACTGTTAAAGCAAAAAGCAGAGATGCCGCCCTGACATCTCTGCTGATCATTTTGGAAGTATGAAAAAGAAATTTTCTTGCGATATTATTTCTTCTGAACGTATTTCAGACAGTCAAGTGTAACTGCTACAAGAATGATAATTCCTGAGAATACGAACTGAAGGTTTGTATCAATACCAAGGATTGTAAGAGAGTATGTGAGTGCTGTGAAAATACATACACCGGTTACAACACCTGATATCTTACCGATACCACCTGTGAATGATACACCACCAACTACACAGGCTGCGATTGCATCCATGTCCCAGCCCTGTCCATAAGCTGCTGAACCTGAACCAACCATTCTTGCACACTCAAGCCATGAGCCAAATCCATAAAGGATACCGGCCATAACGAATGCGCCGAGAGTTACTGCAAATACTGAGATACCTGAAACTGCTGCTGCCTCCGGGTTTCCTCCTACTGCGTAGAGGTTTTTACCAAATGTTGTCTTGTTCCAGATAAACCATACAATTGCGATTGCTGCTACTGCCCAGATGATGATGGTTGGGAAACCATTTACCTTTGGAATAATCATGTTAGGGATGACCGGCTCAATAGCACCGAATGAAACTCCCTTTGTAGCATATGTTACGATACCGAAGATAACAAGCATGTTGGCCATGGTTGAAATAAACGGATGCATCTTAAACTTCGCTGTAAAAAATCCTGCAATACTTGTGAAGAATGTACAAAGCACGATACACGCAAGTAATGCGATAACCACTCTTGCACCTGTTGGTACTCCTGTAAAGTCAAATATATGACCGAATACAGAGCCTGTATTGATACCCTGATGCATGATGATTGTGGCTGTTGTCATACCCATACCAACCATTCGTCCAACAGAAAGGTCCGTTCCTGTTAAGAGGATAAGTCCTGCAACACCAAGTGCTAAGAACATTCTCGGTGAAGCCTGCTGAAGAATATTCAGTATGTTGTTGTATGTCAGAAGAGGTGTGCCCTTCTTTATCGGTGTTATGACACAAAGCGCTATGAATATAAGTATAATTGCAATATAAAGACCATTCTGTAACAGGAAGTTTCTCCTATTGAACGTATACTTGTAATTCTCCCATTTCTGAGCTCTTTTCTCCATAAATGTGAACTTTGAAAGACGAAGCATATCAATCAGGTGATACTTGTAGCTGTATGCCTCATGCTTTTTGTCCTTGATCGTCTGATACTCTTTCTCGAGCTCAAGCTTCTCATTGGAAATACGATTCTTGTGTACGTAGTTTTCTTCCTTTATCTCAGTGCTGTCTGATGTCTTTGCAAGAGCAGCCTTGTGCTTTTTATCAAGCTCTGCCATTCTCTCATTATGAGCAGCAAGCGCCTCTGCCTTTTCCGCCTCACAGCTTGCCTTAACGGCATTGTAATACTTTGAATCAAAATTTTCCTTTAAATAGCTTTCAGCCTTGGCGATGAGCTTTGAAATCTCATCCTTGTTCTTTGCCTCAACAGCCTTTGCCTTTGCAAGCTCTTTCTCGCAGGCTGCTATTTCTGACTCTTTCTCGCCCTTTGAAAGAGTTTTATCTCTCTTGATGCCTGCTACCGCTGACTGACACTCTACAACCTTTGTAGTTCCGTCTTTTCTGAGTGCATCAATTTCTTTTTGTATTCCACCAACATATTCGTCGATAGCTGGCGCAGAGCACGCTCCTGCTCAGCCGTTAAAATCTTACTATTAGCATATCCGTCTTCTCCCTTTATTATAGGTACTTTGCACTGAGTCTCAGCAGTTCTTCCTGATTGGTTTCCTTTGTATTGACAATTCCTGAGAGTCGTCCGTTTGACATGACTCCGATACGATTTGTTATACCAAGGATCTCAGGCATCTCAGATGAAACTACAATGACTGTCTTACCCTGCTTTGCCATATTGATTATCAGCTCGTAAATCTCATATTTGGCACCTACATCGATACCTCTTGTAGGCTCATCCATCATGAATATCTGCGGTCCTCTTTCAAGCCATTTACCAAAGATAACCTTCTGCTGGTTTCCTCCTGACAGAGCCGAAATCATATCCTCCGGTCCCATACACTTTGTGTGCATAATCTTTATCTCATCAGAGGTGGCCTTTGTCATCTTGCTGTCTGAAAGTGCCGGTCCATTCTTATAAGCACCGAGATTTGCGATTGTTGTGTTAAAGGTGAGGTTTCCCTTAAGGAAAAGTCCATTTGCTTTTCTTTCCTCTGTGATAAGTGCGAAGCCATAGTCCATAGCCTCCTTTGCACAGGTGAAATTCATAAGCTGGTTCTTAAAATATACTCGTCCCGCAGCTCTTGTCCTGATTCCGAAAATCGTCTCAAGAAGCTCTGTACGACCTGCTCCGACAAGTCCGTATAGTCCAAATATCTCCCCCTCATGCACATCAAATGTGATGTCCTGCAGATGTGGCTCGTACTTTGTCGAAAGATGCTGTATTGACAAGATTACATCCTTTGGTTTGTTGTCTACCGGAGGGAATCTGTTCTCCAGTACTCGTCCAACCATCGCTGCAATCAGTTCATTCATATTTGTTTCTTTTGTGCTCTTTGTCATGACCAGATTTCCATCTCTAAGAACCGAAATCTCATCACATATCTCAAAAATCTCATCCATCTTGTGAGAAATATAGATAAGTGAAATACCCTGGTCACGAAGCATCCTCATCATCTGGAACAGCTTTTCAACCTCCTGTACCGTAAGTGATGATGTAGGCTCATCCAATACTATAACCTTTGAGTTGTATGATATTGCCTTTGCAATCTCACACATCTGTCGCTGTGATACTGACATATTTTTCATCGGCTGCTCGAGATTAACTGTCATTCCCAGCTTTCTGAATAATTCAGACGCTTCTTTTTTCATGCGTCCCTCATCAATCATACCAAATGAATTGACCGGATATCTTCCGAGAAACAGATTGTCTACGACATTTCTCTCAAGACACTGGTTCAACTCCTGATGCACCATCGCTATTCCATTTTCCAGTGCATCCTTAGGACCCGAAAAGCTTACCTCTTTTCCGTCCAGATATATAGTTCCCTCGTCCTTCTGGTATGTACCAAAAAGACATTTCATCATTGTCGACTTACCGGCTCCGTTCTCCCCCATGAGACCCATTACAGTACCTTTTTTCACATCTAAATTGATGTGGTCAAGAACCTGTTTCGTCCAAATGACTTGCTCATGCCACGAATCGATAAGATGTTTTCATTATTCTTATCGCCCATACTTCCTGCTCCTAACTCTATATTTGCTGTCGTCTGTATACACTTTATTTTGGGGAGAGATTTTTCCCTCCCCAACTAAGTGCTTTAAATACTTTTACTGGTTCAAAAGAGCTGTATAAGAAGCTGCATTATCTGTCTTAACCATGTTGATTGCGAATGCATCGTACTGGCTTGGATTTCCAAGTCTGTTTGTGATATTAGACTCTGTCTGTCCATCACCACCGATGTACTCAACATCAAGATTTAAGAGATCATCATACTTCTGTAAGAGTGGCTGATATGTAGAGCTTAAGAAGTTATCTGAAGCATTGTAGATATTCAGCCATACCTTCTTTGTAGGGTGCTTTGCTGAATCAAGCTGTGTTGAAACAGGTGCCCATACAACTGTTGAATCTGTGAAATCCTTGTAGTTATCTGCTGTAACTGCTACGTTTAATGCGTAGTAAGATCTCTCATCATCCTTGTAAACATATACATCATCGCTTAATACGTTTCCTGCATCATCCTCTGTGCCGATACCTGTATCAATATCTACACCATCGAGTGCGTTTCTAAGTACACGAAGTGTGAGGTAAGCCTGAACGTCAGCATGCTGGCTGATTGTTCCGCCATAGCCCTCTGCGATAGCTGCTACTGCATCACTGTTGGCATCGTATCCGAATGTTGGAACCTTGTTGTCCTTTGACCATGCATTGAACATTGACATTCCCATTCCATCGTTGTTAGAAACAACTACGTCGATTGACTCGCCAAATGATGATGACCATGTTCCGATTGCATTTCCTGCTGTAGCTGCATCCCATGTAGCTCCTGCTGAGTTCTTCATCTCCTGTGAAGCAAGCTCTCTTACTACATAGTCTTTGCCGTTTACAGTAATCTTGCCGTCCTGAACCTCAGCTGCTTTTCCGTCTGAGTTTGTTCCTGCCGGTGCACTGTCAATCTCGCCGCTCTTGTCTACGCCTGTTCCAAGAGCTTTACGAACACCTCTTGTTCTTGCAATTGAATCGTTGTGTCCGATATCACCGATTGCAAGTACATATCCGATAACGCCATCCCCATTTCTGTCGATCTTATCGATGTTCTTCTCGATATACTCTTTTACCATTTCTCCCTGAAGTTCAGCTCCCTGATTAGCATCGAAACCTACATAATAGGTATCCTTGTTGTAGTTGAGTGCTGTTGTGTCAAGCTCTCCTGTTGAGCTGTTTGATGGCTGACGGTTGAACCACACGAGTGGCTTGTCCTTGTTTGCAACATCTGATGTCGATGTGCTGCTTCCCCCTTTCTGTGTATCAGAAGAACCCCCATCTGATCCACAAGCGGCCATTGACGCTGCCATAGCAGCTACCATCATGATTGCAACAAATTTTTTCTTCATATATTTTTGTCCCCCTTTGTTTTGTTGGTAAGGCTAGTATACAAAAATATTTCGGGAATCACTATAGAATATTTTTCGATAAACATTAAAAATTTTACTGTTTTTCGTCATGTAGACGAATTTTCTAGTTTTTATTTTTTCGCTACGTCATATTGTTCAGCTTCAACAAAAACGGGCTTTCCGCTTTGTCCTTATTACTTCCTTTGCTCCGTCACTCACAAACATTCCAATCACTCTTTTCTTATACAAAATTCCTGCATCCACAAGTATATTTATGCCCTTTGCCGCTGTAGACGGATTTATCGCATACAGCTTTGCAAGCTCGTTTGTGCTCGGCACGCGCTCATCCTCCAAAAGCACATCCCGCAGTATGTCGTTTTCTATCATTTCGCTTATCTGAATATAGATTGATTTCTCCTGATTCAGAATTTCATTCACATGCTCCGCCTCTTTTCTATAGAAATAGAAAACGTTATACGTATGGCTGTATGTACAGTTTACGTTTGGTATATGGTTAAGTATGCTGTACGTATAAAATACTTAGAACAAGTTGTCAGTGATTGAATGAATTACGGGTACAAAAAAGCACCATTTATAGGTGCTGAAAATAAAGAAAACTATAAGCAATACTTATTGTAGCATGTGTAAATTTACACTTCAATCACAGAGATGTGCCAATATTATGTCATAGCATAATAAAAGGGATTAGATGAACACTATCTAATCCCTAAAGGTTATGGTGTAACGATATTTAGTTTCTCTATTGCAACTTCAGTGTCAAGTACATTATTCTCAAAGAAATAGAAAGTAATTTCTTGACCAGCCTCTAAATGTGTAATGTCGAGAGATGATTTGTTGCAATTTAATGTAATATTGGTACCATCAAAAAAATTATTTTTTGACTGATATCAACACAGATTTTTTTTGAGAGTTATCTATGGATGTGATGATACCGTTTGAATGGAACCAATGAGTATTATCATCTCCGGAAATAGCATTTTCTTCCATAATAGAATCTCCTTTCATGGAACCATTTTTATGTATGAATATCACAACAATTCCGCTTAATATTAATACAAATATTAGAATAAGTAGTCGCTTTTTTTTATCCATTAAAAGTTGTACCTCGCAAATCAGTCCAGTTTCCAAAATCTAAATTTAAATATCGTACATATTCATTCCAACCATCAAATACCATTAAAGTATGGAGTTGATTTCCAGAGCTTTTGCTTTGTATAGTGGCATATCCCTGAACAGCCATGGAATGACCGGAACGTATGTTATCATCTTCATTAATTATTCCGTTGCAGAATTCTTACCGCTTTTTAATCAGGAGTGCGCACTTGTTCCGCAATTACCTACTTGTTGTACTTTTTATTATCGTAACTATCCAGAACCACCACACACATTCACAAAACCGCACGATATTTGTACTTTATCTGCACTCTGTTTAGCATCGCTGCTACACAGCTAATTTCGCTCATATTTGCGGTATGGTTGCATGGTTAACCACTCAAGTAACTAACCTATGAACTTATAATAGATAATATAAATAATATTGTCAACTGTATTTTTCTCCATATAAAAAAGACCATACACTCAGTTGTTTTCTGAATGTATGGTCTTTTAATTCATATTATTCCCAACAGCACTATGGTAGTTCAAATGTCATTCTCTCACCTGTAGCAGGATGGTCAAAAACAATTTTATATGAGCAAAGTGCAAGCTGTTCCCTTACACCGCCACAGGTGCGTCCTGATTTGCTTCCCGTTCCTGAATTATTTGAGGCAGGCTTCCCATACTTGGTATCCCCAATCAGAGGATAGCCGATATGTGCAAGCTGCAAACGTATCTGATGATGCCTTCCTGTGAGCAGCTTTATGTCAAATTCTGTTCTAATGCATTCATTTTGTGAGCTGTCCCTATCCGGCGTCACTGATATCACCCTATACTGAAGCACTGCTTTTTTTGCCAGCCTGTCTTTTTCGCTTGTAATTTTTGATGTATTGGTACGCTTGTCAAATGAGATATAATCTGTAAGAGTATGCCATGCCGAGTCATGATTATCTTCTTCCTTATCTGCTCCCGACACTCCCTGCCCTCTGCTTGCCGCACGATAATATTTCTCGGTTGTATGCTCCTTTATTTGTCTGCTTAAAGAAGCCGCTGCTTTCTGATTCTTGGCAAATACCATCACTCCCTCTACCGGCTGGTCGAGCCTGTGCACTATGCCGACATAAGGCGCTCATTTTTAGCCGCCCTGTAATTTCTTATGAAGCTCTCCATATCCTGCTGCCCTATACGCCTGGTCTGTGTAGCAATTCCCGCCGGTTTGTAGCAGACGATTATGTCGTTGTCTTCGTAAATGATATCTGGTTTTCCCATGTTGTAACTCCCGCAAATTGTTATTTTAAATTTTAACTGTTCAGCACATTTACAGTTGCGATACGCAAGCATATAGCCAAGTGTCACCTCACATACAAACGAAGGCAGCATCGGTGTAAAATAATAGTTACTTATTATATTTTATCAACTTAATGAGTTGTTAGCAATGGTATTTAAAAACTAATTCTGACAATTTAATATTCTTTTTGCACATTCTATCTGTTCCTTTGTCGGAGGTTCCACCCCCTCAAGCTGGTATGGTATACCAAGCTCCTTCCACTTGAACACCCCAAGTGTGTGGTACGGCAGCACCTCAACCCTGTCCACCGTTTTAAGTGTGTCGATAAATTCTCTAAGCTGCTTTAAATATCTCTCATCCGTGGTGATTCCAGGCACAAGCACATGACGTATCCACATTTTTTTACCGTTTTTTGAGAGATATTGTGCCATATCAAGGATATTCTTATTTGTCTGTCCCGTAAGCTTTTTGTGCTCCTCGTCATCTATATGCTTGATGTCCAGCATGAAGAGATCTGTATATTTCATCAGCTCATTAAATTTGCCGAAAAACGGTTCTTCCACGGTAAATGGATTTCCTGATGTGTCAAGGCATGTGTTTACACCTTTTTCCTTTGCAAGCTTAAATAGCTCTGTGACAAAGTCTATCTGCAAAAGTGCTTCACCTCCGCTTACTGTGATGCCGCCTGTTTGCTTCCAGTACGCTTTATAGCGCATGGCGGTCTTTAGCACCTCCTGCGGTGTCATCAGCTTTACACCGTCATTTTCGCCGCATTTGGCCCATGTGTCCGGATTGTGGCAGTATTTACAGCGCATATTGCAGCCCTTCAAAAATACTATATATCTCACTCCCGGGCCGTCGGCTGAACCGAAGCTTTCTACCGAGTGTACTCTTCCTAGTGTTTCTCCCATGTTTTTCCTCCTTTAGGTTGTTGTTGCTGCTACTTTTATTTTTATGGTACGGAATTTTCGGCAACCCGCCGACCGGGACTTTGCAATGCTCAGGTTCTTCGGGCTAAGAGGCTGTATGAATTATGATTTTGGTTTTCTATGCTTGACGCGACCGGCTTTTACGCGCCTTCCGAAAATTCCTTACGCTGTGGTGTTATTTAGAAAATCAGAATATGCAGGCACTTGGCCTGCACATTCTGGAATGTTGGATATTTTTTTATATTACATTCTCTCGTGGCATGTACGTGAGATTACATCGAGCTGCTGCTCTCTTGTGAGGTCGATGAACTTAACTGCGTATCCTGATACTCGGATTGTGAAGTTTGCGTACTCCTCCTTCTCAGGATGCTCCATTGCATCGATGAGCTTCTCTTTACCGAATACGTTTACATTGAGGTGATGTGCACCCTGATCGAAGTATCCGTCCATTACGTTTACAAGGTTGTCAATTCTCTCACCCTCGTTGTTTCCGAGTGCTCCCGGTTGATGGTCTGTGTATTTGAGATTCCATCAAGTGCCCACTCATATGGAAGCTTTGTGAGTGAGTTTAAGGATGCGAGAAGTCCGTTCTGCTCTGCGCCGTATGATGGGTTTGCTCCAGGTGAGAGTGGCTCTCCGGCTTTACGTCCGTCAGGCATTGCTCCTGTAGCTTTTCCGTATACTACGTTTGATGTAATTGTAAGGATTGATGTTGTAGGCTCTGAATCACGGTATGTGTGATGCTTCTTTAACTTGTCCATGAATGTCTTAAGAAGCCATACACCGATTTCGTCCGCGCGGTCATCATCGTTTCCGTATTTAGGGAACTCTCCCTCAATTTCGAAATCCTTTGCCAGTCCGCTCTCGTCACGTACTACTTTAACCTTTGCATATTTGATTGCTGAAAGAGAATCGATTACGTGTGAGAATCCTGCGATTCCTGTTGCGAATGTTCTCTTTAAGTCTGTATCCATGAGTGCAAGCTCTGCTGCCTCATAGTAGTATTTGTCATGCATGTACTGGATAAGGTTTAATGTATTTACATAGATGTCTACTAACCAGTCCATCATCTTGTCGTATTTCGCCATTACCTCGTCATAGTCAAGGTACTCTGCTGTGATAGGTGCGTAGTTTGGTCCTACCTGCTCACCTGATTTCTCATCAACACCACCGTTGATAGCGTAGAGGAGACATTTTGCAAGGTTCGCACGTGCTCCGAAGAACTGCATCTCTTTACCTGTCTGTGTTGCAGATACACAGCAGCAGATTGCATAATCATCGCCCCATACCGGCTTCATTGCGTCATCGTTCTCATACTGGATTGAGCTTGTCTCAATTGAGATGCGGGCTGCATAATCCTTGAAGGTCTGAGGAAGCTTTGATGAGTAAAATACTGTGAGGTTTGGCTCCGGTGCAGGTCCCATGTTCTCTAATGTATGGAGGAAACGGAAGTCTGTCTTTGTAACCATTGAACGTCCGTCCACACCTGTTCCTGCCACGTCAAGTGTTGCCCATACAGGATCACCTGAGAATAACTGGTTGTATGAAGGGATACGTGCAAATTTAACCATACGAAGCTTCATTGTAAAATGGTCGATGAGCTCCTGTGCTTCCTGCTCTGTGAGTATGCCCTTGTCCATATCTCTCTTGATGTAGATATCAAGGAATGTAGATACACGTCCTACTGACATTGCTGCACCATTCTGTGTCTTGATTGCTGCAAGGTATCCGAAGTATAACCACTGAACTGCCTCTTTTGCGTTTGTTGCAGGTCTTGAGATATCGTATCCGTAAATCTCTGCAAGCTTCTTCATATCCTCAAGACATTTAATCTGCTCTGCGATTTCCTCTCTTAAACGGATAACATCATCTGTCATCTGTCCACAGCCACAGTTTGCCTTATCCTTCTTTTTCTCCTCGATGAGGTAATCAAGTCCGTATAATGCTACACGACGGTAATCGCCTACGATACGTCCACGGCCGTATGTGTCAGGAAGACCTGTAAGGATCTTTGCATGACGGACCTTCATCATCTCAGGTGTGTATGCATCGAATACTGCTGTGTTGTGTGTCTTATGATATTTTGTGAAAATCTCCTTGAGCTTGTCGCTTACATTGTAACCATATGTCTCAGCAGCCTGCACCGCCATCTTGATTCCACCGTAAGGCATGAATGCTCTCTTTAACGGCTTATCTGTCTGAAGACCTACAATCTGCTCGAGGTCCTTTAATGACTCATCTATATATCCAGGGCCGTAAGCTGTGATTCCTGTTACAACCTCTGTCTCCATGTCAAGAACTCCGCCCTTGGCACGCTCCTCTTTCTGTAATTTCTGAAGCGCATCCCACAGCTTGTTTGTAGCATCTGTCGGATCAGCTAAAAAGCTCTCGTCTCCGTCGTATGGAGTGTAGTTGTCCTGAATAAACTGACGGACGTTGATTTCCTCTTTCCAAAGACGTCCTTCAAATCCATCCCACTCTTTCATTTCTATCATTGTAATATCCTCCTTAAAATGTGTGAATGTTACTTCGTTTGATTAGTTTTGTTTAACTGTGGTTAGTATATACTTACTACAGTATTTTTGTCAATATCCATGTTGTTTCTTTTGAGATACATTCCCTAGTTATTTACACGACTATGGCTGATTTTATAATCAAAAAGAGCCGGCTGTCCGGGTTTATCGCCCAGACGGTCGGCTCTTATTTGTTATATTTCATGTGGTTATTCCACTTATCCGTCAGTCATATAACACGTTCATAGTAGACTATTTTTCTCAATAAAGCAATAGGTTTTTAGAACTATTTTTATTCTTTTCTATTCCGCACGGACCGCCCAGCGCATCTTCGTGGACCTGGCACGTCCGTTCTGAGCACATTCCTGTGCTGATGGGCGAATCACATCCTTGGAATAGTCGCTGTATATTCCTGCTTTATATCCTGCCTTGAGTGCCTTTTTGACCAGCTTGTCCTCTCCTGAATGGAAGGTAAGGATGGCAGCTCTTCCTCCGGGCTTTAATGCTCCCGGAAGCTTTTCCATAAACTCATATAGCACCTCAAACTCATGGTTTACATCTATGCGGAGCGCCTGGAATGTGCGCTGACAGGTCTTTTTGATTATGTCCTTCTTATCCTTTTCAGGCAGAAAATCGAGTGTCTGCTCTATAATGTGACGAAGCTTTGTGGTCGTATCTATGCGGTTGCCCTTCCTGATTTCGTCTGTGATTGCCTTTGCAAGCTCCTCGCAATACGGCTCATCTGAGTTCTCATAGAGCATACCCGAAAGCTCCTCACGGGATATATTGTCAAGCCGCTCCGCCGCACTGATACCGGCATTTGGATTAAGACGCAGATCCAGCGGTCCATCCACCTTAAATGAAAATCCACGCTCAGGATTATCTATCTGCATTGATGAAACTCCCAGATCGGCAAGTATGAAATCAAAGCCTCCTACTTCCTTTGCAATCTCATCTATTGTGCAGAAGTTCTGAAGCTTTATGGTGAGAATATCCTCTCCAAAGCCTGCTTCAGCGAGACGCTTTTTTGTCTTTTCAGATCGATTGGGTCAACATCTGTAGCAAACATATGTCCCTGTCCTTCAAGCTTTTCAAGCATTGCCCTTGTGTGGCCACCGTATCCGAGTGTGGCATCAAAGCCTGTCTGTCCCGGCTTTATGTCCAGAAAATCTATGATTTCTTTTACCATTATGGATATGTGCATGCCCGCAGGGGTATTTCCCTTGCTGATGACATGCTCAATTGTATCCCTGTATTTCTCCGGGTTTAATTCCTTGTATTTTTCCTCAAATTTTTTGGGATATTTTCCGCTATAGTGCACGCGGCGCTTGTGCTGTTTTTCTTCGCTCATTTTATGCTCCGTTTCATTCTGGGTTAGAACTGTTATGCTGACTTTTGCTACAGTATAACTTTTATTTTACTTTTCCGCAAGATAATGACTTACATTCCTATACCATCTGCACGAGCCACACGTCGCTTTTCACCATGAAGTATCCGATGACTACCTTTATCAGCTCTGTGGCCTGCACGAGGAAGTACACCGCTACTATGCCAAGTGCAGTGTATTTGGCGAGCACAAATGCCACCGGCACCACTATCACCCACGTAAATACGGAGTCAAACAGAAATGTGACCAGTGTCTTGCCGCCTGAGCGGAGTGTGAAATACGACGAATGTGTAAATGCACAAAACGGCATAATTATCGCTGATACCGCTATGAAGCTTGTTGCAAGTGACTTGATTTCATCTGTTGTGTTATATATCTGAGGGAAAAGTCCGCCTACCAGAAGCATGACCGCCGCCATTACAGAACAGCAGAACACACTGAACACTATCATCTTGTTATCCGCATCCTTTGCCTTTTCAAGCTCACCGGCTCCAAGATACTGCCCCACAACTATGCTGATGCATGCGCCAAGCTGTATAAACACTATATTGAAAAGGTTTGTTATCGTTGTCGCAATGTTTAAACCTGCGATTACCGAGAGCCCACGTACTGAATAGCACTGTGTAACCGTTGTCATGCCTGCTGCCCAAAAAAGCTCATTGAGCATAAGTGGCAGTCCCTTGATGAATATAGTCTTAAACTCACCAAACGGCATTCCTATTCCTCTGTAAGCGCCCTCGAGATATCTGTTCTTATCCCTGTTTTTATGCGCCCACAGCACAACTATTATTGTCTCAATATATCGCGACATCACAGTGGCAATAGCGGCTCCCGCCACACCCAGCTTTGGTATCGGTCCTATTCCGAAGATGAGCAGAAAATCAAGCACCGCATTGCTTCCAACTGCTGCAAAGCTTGCAACCATCGGTACAAAAGTCTGTCCTGTTTCCTTTATGTTTGTCGCATAGGCCTGCGTCACCGCAAACGGTATGAGACCTATCATAACAATTTCCAGATATTCCTTTCCATATGCCAGTGCTACCTCCGTGGCACCGTTTCCTGCCGTATCTGTCAGATAAAGTGATATGAAACCTGTTCCGTTCGTGATAAACAGTGTCATCGCTATTGCTGTAACAAGCAGCGCTGCATACAGCTTGAATCTGAAGGAATACATATGCCCTTTATGATTTCCCTTGCCAAAATACTGTGCTCCGAATATACTTGCCGCTGACACCGCCCCAAATACAGCCAGATTGTACACAAATATGAGCTGGTTTACGATTGCTACTCCCGACATCTGCTCTGTACCAAGCTGTCCTACCATAATGTTGTCCAGAAAGCTTACCAGATTTGTGATTGCATTCTGGATTATCATTGGTATGGCCAGCATGAGATAGCGCTTATAAAATGCTTTGTCTCCTATATATTTTTGTCTGAATTTATGCATGTTTGTCCCCCTTTCGATTTCTCCATGGTTCTTTCGTGCAATGTTACTATTTTACTACGTCAGACTTTATTTTTCAAATATTTTTTGTGTTTTCCTTAATTTATTTTAGGATTCAGAATTTTGTATCATAATGGCCATGGGGCGGGGCGTAAGTCACAGAGTCCGGGCGGGCACGCCACACTCTCGCTTCCGCTACGCTTCGCAGCTAAGATTCTGTACGAATTATGCCTTGGAGTTTTTCTATGCTTGACGAAACCAGCTTTTATGCGCCGTCCATGGCGCATAACGCCTTGCCCAGCCGTCCATGGCTGGGCATTTCTGGGTTTCATGGGCATAATTCTACAGCTTCTAAGCTGCTTCGCTATTCGCGGCCGCGAGAGCGTGGCGTGCCCGCCCGGACTCTGCGACTTACGCCCCTTACGTTGTGGTTGGTTTTAATTTTTATTGTATCTGCGTCCTATTATAAACGGCACCGGAAACTATTATATCGAAGCTATTGTATAATAACAGTACTATTTTCCAATAATTAAAGCTCCCGGCTGGCAACACTATTTGTGATGTCACTCGGGAGCTCTTAATTTAATTTTTAATTATAGTTTTACTTTTTATGTCAATATCCTGTTTATTTGTTTACTGCCGGTTCATATCCTGTGTTTCCTGATACTTCCTGATTACGAAAAACATGGTAGTTCCATCGCCTTCTTTGCTGGTAGCCCATATCTTGCCGCCGTGATCCTCTATAATCTTCTTTACGATGGAAAGTCCTATGCCGCTGCCTCCGGTAGCCGAATTTCTCGACGCATCCGCTCTGTAAAATCTGTCAAAAATATATGGCATATCTCTCTGGTTGATTCCTCGTCCATTGTCCTCGATTTCAACCTGTATGAAGTCACCAACATCATTTATCCTGATATCTATATAGCTTTGTGTCTTGTTCATATACTTCACCGAATTGCCGACTATATTATTAATCACACGGCGAATCTGCTCCGGATCAGCAATGATAAGCACGTTGCTATCCACATGATTCTCATATGAAAGCCTGATATTTTTTGCCTCAAGATCGAGTCCTATTTCCTCAACACAGTCGTTAAAATAATCTGTGACATTTATCTTCGCAAAATTATATGGAATCCTGTTCGTATCAATCTTCGAGTAAAGTGTCAGCTCATTAATGAGCTTATCCATATCGTTTGCCTTATTGTAAATGGTTCTGACGTATTTATCTACCTTTTCAGGGGTGTTTGCCACTCCGTCAAGTATGCCCTCGGCATAGCCCTTTACCGCAGTAATAGGAGTCTTTAAATCATGTGCGATATTGCTGATTAACACTCTGTTTTCAGACTCATTCGTCACCTTTTCCTCGGCATTTTTCTTGAGGCGGGCACGCATCTGCTCAAACGCAGTACACAGCTCGCCAATCTCTCCGTCGCTCGGACTCGTCTCAAGCTCAAAGTCCAGATTGCCATCCTTGATATTTTCAGCGGCAATACGCAGCCTCTCTATCGGTGTGATGATACTCCTGTATATCCACACTATAAGCATGGCAGCCGTAGTAAGAAGTATCAATACAAGTGCAAATGCTCCCTCTATCAAAACAGTCCTGACCTCAGGGATCACACACGCGGTTGATGTCACTATATAAAGACTCGCCTCGTCACCATCACTGTCACGAAAATTAAGCTGCTTTATGAGCACCTTGTCATCACTGTCCATATAGCTGCTCACATCAGAGCTGCTCTGCTTATTGGATATTCGCGGAAGCTTTCTCAAAATATCATCATTGTCAATTCCACCATTGAAAATGAGCTCTCCTTCACTTTTCACTATGAGATATGAATACTTCTTCTCCAGCTTCTTATTTATCTTAGTCAGATAATCACTATCAAGAAGCCTGGATGGTTCTATGAGCGATGTCTTCTCAAGCTCATCATATGTGCGCCCTGTCACCTTGTTCAGAAACTGCACCGTGTCAGTGAGCGCGAGCATGCCCGCATCCTCCATGCCATATGTCTTGTTTATGGCCTTTAGCTGAATCTTATTGAAACCCACAAGCACTATACTGGTGAGCACAACAGGCACAAAAATAATTATGCAGAATGATATAGCAAGTTTTGTTTTTATCTTCATAGTATTCTCCATTTGAATAAATTAATAAGCCACTTTATATATACAACAAGGACATATCCTTTCGCATTTGAATTTGATATGTCCTATTAATACTACAATATCTACTATATTTTTTAAAAATCACTACAGCTTAAATCTGTATCCCACGCCCCAAATAGTCTCAATATACTGAGGCTTTGCAGTGTTCATCTCGATTTTCTCACGAATCTTCTTGATATGTACAGTGACTGTCGCGATATCTCCGACCGAATCCATATTCCAGATTTCCTTGAAGAGCTCCTCCTTGGTAAATACATGGTTTGGATTCTCAGCAAGGAATGTGAGCAGGTCGAATTCCTTTGTGGTAAACTGCTTTTCCTCTCCGTTTACCCAAACACGGCGGGCTGTTTTGTCAATCTTGATGCCACGAATTTCAACGATGTCATTTTCAGGTGTGGCGCTTCCGATCAGGCGCTCATATCTGGCCAAATGAGCCTTTACCCTGGCAACAAGCTCTGATGGTGAAAACGGCTTTGTGACATAATCATCTGCGCCGAGTCCGAGTCCTCTTATCTTGTCGATATCATCCTTCTTTGCTGAAACCATGAGTATCGGTGTGTTCTTTTTCTCACGAATCCGCTTACAAATCTCAAAGCCATCAATGCCCGGCAGCATAAGGTCAAGAATAAACAGATCAAAATCCTCCGCCAAAGCCTTGCGAGACCGCTTGTGCCATCATTCTCCACCTCTACCTCAAAGCCGCTCAGCTCCAGATAATCCTTCTCAAGATCAGCAATTGCAACCTCGTCCTCTACTATCAAAATTCTGCTCATATCCGTTCCTCCTGAAAATAAAAAGCCATGGAAACCGACTCAATGTCAGTCCCATGACTTAATTATATCATATATCCGATAACTTCTGTCTAAATTTTCTCTAAATTCTTTCTAACTTTTTCTAAGAAATATAATGTATACTATCCGGCGCTCACAACCTAAAAAGCGCGAAGCCCCACATATTGTTTAGAGATACTTCTTGAGGTCCTCAACCTTATCAAGTGCCTCCCAAGGTAGCTTGATATCTGTACGTCCGAAGTGTCCGTATGCTGCTGTCTGGCGGTAGATAGGTCTTCTGAGGTCAAGCATCTTGATGATTCCGGCCGGACGAAGGTCGAAATTCTCCCTTACGATTTCAACGATTCTGTCATCTGCAAGCTTTCCTGTGCCAAATGTATCAACCATGATAGATGTTGGCTGTGCAACACCGATAGCATATGAAAGCTGAATCTCACACCTGTCAGCAAATCCTGCTGCTACAAGGTTCTTTGCTACGTAACGTGCTGCATATGCTGCTGAACGGTCTACCTTTGTACAGTCCTTTCCTGAGAAAGCTCCGCCGCCGTGGCGTGCATATCCACCGTAGGTGTCTACAATAATCTTACGACCGGTGAGACCTGCATCTCCGTGTGGTCCACCTATTACGAAACGTCCTGTAGGATTGATAAAGAACTTTGTCTCATCGTCAATCATATCCTTTGGAAGAATTGGATCAAATACATATTTCCTGATGTCCTCATGGATCTGCTCCTGGGTAACATCCTCGTCGTGCTGTGTTGAAAGTACAACTGCCTCAAGTCTTACCGGCTTTCCTGCCTCATCATACTCTACTGAAACCTGTGTCTTTCCGTCCGGACGAAGGTATGTAAGTGTGCCATCTTTTCTAACCTTTGTGAGCTGGAATGCAAGCTTGTGAGCGAGTGCGATTGGGTATGGCATGTACTCCTCAGTCTCATTTGTAGCATATCCAAACATCATTCCCTGATCTCCGGCTCCGGTGTCGAGGTTGTCTGTAAGTTCGCCCTCTTTTGCCTCGAGTGCCTTGTCAACTCCCATGGCGATATCAGCAGACTGCTTGTCGATTGAAACCATTACTGCACATGAGTTTCCGTCGAGTCCCTTCTTTCCGTCATCATATCCGATCTCAAGTGCTGTTTTTCTGACAATTGCAGGAATATCAAGCTGTGCCTTTGTGGTAATCTCTCCTGTTACAAGGATGAAGCCTGTACAGCTTGCTGTCTCACATGCGACACGGCTCATCGGGTCCTGCTGTATGCATGCATCAAGGATGGCATCTGATACTGCATCGCAGAGCTTATCCGGATGTCCCTCAGTTACTGATTCTGATGTAAATAATAATTTCTCCATTAATTATCTGTTGCTCCTTTCATACTGTGTGACCAATATTTTTCCAATAAAAAACCACTTACTGCAAATAAGTGGATTAAAATTAAGATAATAAAAATCCTCTTATTGTTCGATTACTCGCTCAGGTTGGCACCTTCCTGTTTTCTAACGGGGTTGCCGTGACTTCATAGATCCTTTGTATCTCCATCACTCTGAATAAGAGAAGTTACAATATAGAATTTTTCAAATCTCTGTCAGCTATATTACTACCACATGATATATATGTCAAGTATCATTTTCGATACAGATTTATCAATAATCCATTTTCGATACCCTATTCATTATTTATAAGCTATTTTATGCAATTATTCTTTCTTCCTTTATTGACTTTCATAATTTTTGTAATTATACTTAAATTTGTATTTATAGTACTAAACACACAATATCAAAATAAATTTTTGGAGTAACTCATGATTAAAATCAGCATAAAAGATGCGCAGATTGGTATGGTGGCAGCAGAACCGATAAAGACCCCTCTGGGGCAGATACTTGCACTGCCCGGCACACCACTCACCCGTCAGCTCATCAACAAAATGAAGCTATATAAGGTAGGCAGCATCTCAATTCAAAACCCATTCGATGCAGCAGCACCGCAAGCCGGCGAAAATACAGCAAAGCGAGACAAGGTAAAACCTGTACCCAAAACCCGCGCACATGAGATGGTGACCAACATCCAGCGTGTTCAGGCCTCAGAAGAGTTCCGAGGCTTCCAGCTCAAATACATCACTTGTATAAATCAAATCAAGGATACCTTTGGCAAAATCTGTGCCGGTGAAAAATCCTTTGATGAGGCTGCGCTCCTTACTGCTGTCATTGACCTTTCCTCATCGTGCGGCACTACAATCGAGACCTTTGACATGCTCTACAACATGCGCACCATTGCAGACCCGTTGTACTCACACTGTCTGAATGTAGGCTTATTACAAGGATGATCGGACGATGGCTTCATATGGAAAAGACAGATGTGAATACGCTTACTATCGCAGGAGTACTTCACGATATCGGTAAATGCAAGATTCCCGATGATGTGCTAAACAAGCCTGACAAGCTCACAGATGAAGAATTTGCGCTCATAAAAAAACACCCACAGTTTGGTTTTGATTTGATTAGGGATCTGCAGATTGACTCCAGAATAAAGCGCACAGCCCTCATGCATCATGAGCGATGTGATGGCTCAGGCTATCCTTCACAGCTTGACAGCTCACTGATTGACGACTTTGCCATGATAACAGCCATCGCCGATGTATATGATGCCATGACTGCTGCCAGACGCTATCGCGCGCCACTTTGTCCGTTCGCTGTCATATCAAGCTTTGAGCGTGAAGGTTTTACAAAGTACAATACAAAGTTCCTGCTTTTGTTTTTGAAAAAGCTTGCTACCACATACCAGAGCAACCGTGTAATGCTCAACGACAGCCGGTTCTGTAATATTGTGATGCTCAACCCACATGAACTGTCACGCCCTATTGTACGTTTTGATGACGGCAGTATACTTGATTTGTCCACAAACCGCGAGTTTTTCATCAAATCTGTGATGTAAGCCGATTTATAATCAAAAGGGTTACGGAATAGTTACTCAAAAAAATTATAAAATAACCAAAAATAAGAACCGTACATCTACAGTAAGATGCTGCCGGTTCTTATTTTATATATTGCATTTATATTGTGTTTACATTTCATGCTTTACGTATATATCTATTACGATACCTTGAGTATGAACTTCTGAAGCTCCTTCTCATCCTCTACCCTGGCAATCTTTGCGCCAATCTTTGTAAGCTTCTCCTCGAGTGCCTCATAGCCTCTCTGGATATAGTAGATATCATCAACCACTGTGATGCCCTCTGCTGCAAGACCTGCTATAACCAGTGCAGCTCCTGCTCTTAGGTCAGGTGCATTCACTCTGGCACCTGTGTATCTTTTCACGCCGCTGATGATTGCTATATTGCTCTCTACCTTTATATCAGCTCCCATTCTGGTGAGCTCGTCAACATACTTGAAACGATTCTCAAATATGCTCTCTGTCACTGTACTGGTGCCCTCAGCGATACCCAAAAGCACTGCCATCTGTGGCTGCATATCTGTCGGGAAGCCCGGATATGGAAGTGTGGTGACCTGTGTATGCTTTAAATGTCCGTCTGATATTACTCTGACTGAGTCATCAAACTCCTCTACCTGGCAGCCTACCTCCAACAGCTTTGCTGTGGTGGCCTCAAGATGCTTTGGAATGACATTCTTTACCAGCACGTTGCCTCCTGCTGCCGCAACTGCAAACATGAATGTACCGGCCTCAATCTGATCCGGAATGACAGAATACTCTGTAGCATGTAATTTCTCCACACCTACAATTCTGATGACATCGGTTCCTGCGCCCCTGATATTTGCTCCCATGCTGTTTAAGAAGTTTGCCACGTCAACGACATGAGGCTCCTTAGCCGCATTCTCGATAACAGTCTTGCCATCTGCCATGGCTGCAGCATCATAATATTGATTGTGGCACTACAGAAACCTTATCCATATATATTGTGTGTGCCTTAAGCTCCTTTGCCCTGGCGATGACAAGGCCATGAGCTATGTCTATGTCTGCTCCCATGGAGCGGAAGCCCTTCATATGAAGGTCAATCGGCCTGCTTCCGATATCACAGCCTCCCGGAAGCGCAACCTCTGCATGCTTGTATTTTCCAAGTAATGCACCAATCAAATAATATGATGCCCTGATTCGTCTGATGAATTCATTATCGACATTTACGCCCCTGATAAATGAACCGTTTATCTTTACCTTGTGTATATCCACGCGCTCCACATGTGCGCCGATTTCTTCGATTGCCTGAAGTAAGACATTGATATCCCTTACATTTGGCAAATTATCTATTGTTACAGTCTCGTCTGTCATTATGGCAGCGGCCAAAATAGCAAGTGCAGCATTTTTAGCTCCACCAATTTCAACTTCACCGTATAAAGGATTTCCACCTTTGATTACGTACTGTTCCATATTCCACCTCTATGAATTCAGGAGTATACTTCCTCCTAATATACTATTCTCAATTTACACTATTGTTATACATCCAACTACAAATTTCATTTATGACGACGTATTTAAGCCGCCATTTGTGCCGGTGCTGCTTTTAATAAATGACGCAGCAGCTACTATTATCTAATCATATCCCGATAAATAAGCACTATAACTCAAGTGCCTCCACCAGCTTCTCTACTGTCTGCTCCACATCAAGCCCATCCTCGGAAACCTCGATGTCTGCATACTGCTCATACAATTTTGAGCGCTCTTCAAAAAGGGTTTCTAAAGTCTGCCCTTTCTTTAATACTACACCTCTACCCTTTATGTCTGCAAGTCGTTTTTCCAAAATGGCATAAGAAACCTTGAGATACACAACTCTGCCTATCTCCTTAAGATGCTCCATGGCCTCTTTTCCGTATACCACCGAACCGCCTGTAGCTATAATGGCCCTATCAGCCCTGATAGAAGCATTGACACGGTTCTCTACCTCTATAAAACCGTCCGTGCCCTTTTCCTCAATTATCTCACGCAGAAGCTTTCCCTCCTGCTCCTGTATCAGTAAATCCGCATCCAGGAAGCTGTATCCCAGCACCTTTGCAAGTATTACGCCTATGGTACTCTTTCCAACTCCCGGCATGCCTATAAGTACGATATTAGTTTTCTGTTCCATCTACTGCCTCAGTATTCTCTGTATCTGTACTATTGGTGCTTTCTGACTGCTGTGTGCTCTCTGTAGCACTTGTGTCTGCTGCCTTTTTGTCCTTCTTGGTAGTAGTAAAATAATTGTGAATCTTGATCTTGTCAAGCTGCTTCTGCTTTACAGACCATTTTTCATCGTCCTGCCATCCTGAAAGGATGCCATTGTAATATTTGTCCTCTTTATTGCCCTTTACAGTCTTCCTGTTTGACTCTGTTGCTTTATCATCGGTCTTTTTGTCGAGCCTTACGATATAGTAAGTGCTGTCTGTGGTGATGAGGTCTGAGGTCTGTCCCTCCTCAAGGGAATTGAGTGCATCTACAACGCTCTGATCAAGATTGTTTGTAGTGTATACACTGTCCTTTGTCTTGCTGTCCGATGACTCTGAGCTCTCTTTAGACTCTGTGTCATCTGATTTCTTATCTGAATCATCTGTCTTCTCCGCATCCGGATCAACGTATGTGGCGTATGTGCCTGTTGTGGCTGTAGTGCCTGCTGCCTTGCTGCATCCTCTAAGGATGATCCGCCTGCAAGCGCCTCTACACTGCATCTGCCTGTGCCTTTATCTGTGCTGACTGCTCATCTGTATATGTCTGATACTGGTAATTAGAGTCATATGCACCCTTGTAATCAAGCTTCACAATGGTGTATGCAGCCATATTGGCTTCCTCATCCGTCACGCTTGAATCAGCATTTTTGATGATTGCAGCATACATCTTACTCTTTATGAGGCGAAGCTCTAAATATTCCTCGACAATCTCCTCTGTAGCACTCATCTCGTCTATCACATCATCGGAATTTGCCTTCATAAACTTCTCTGCGGCCTTTTTGATTTCCTTTTTCTCATCATCAGAAACCTCTACATCGTAATCTGACTGATGCGCCTTTAATGTGTAAAGCTCATGAGCCTCCTCGATAGCATTTTTCTTCCATGTTTCAAGCACAGTATTATTGCCTGATACTGTCTTGTCCCAGTAGCCCTCGCCCATGTACTGTATATACATGTCATCATAACCGGCCTCCTGGTACCTTATCATAAAATTAACAAGCCCAAGCTTGATATCCTCTTTATCTAATGTCGCAACTGTTGCGGTTTTATTTATTGCACATCCTGTAAAAGCTGTAACTGAGAGTGTTGCAGCCAATAACATAGCTATTACTTTTTTCGCTTTCATTGTATCTATCCTCTTTAAAATTGGTATAGTATCGCTCGTATATTATAGAGCTTTTCGGGCCTGCTGGCAAGCATTTTCTAAACTTTGTAAATTATCGTCAATTTCGCGTAAAGCATGTGGTGTTTCCTATGCTATATGCTACATGATTCCAAAATTCGGGTAACTATTCAGCCGTAATCAGTTCCTTACGCATTTGCGAAATCAGTTCCTCCACCACATCAAGCACATCCCGCTTCTTTGCCACGCTGCCATTTTTTAAATCAAATGTGAAATATGGGTTTTCTGCCATATTAAATTTGAGTGAGGATTTATACCGGGCAATAAGCTCCGGTATTTTCTCCGGATTTATCCTTGCCCGTTCAAACATGGTAAGCTTTATCAGTGAGCCAGTCTGCTTTATCTCAGTGATATATACGGCATGTGCCAACGCCTTGAGCCTTGCCACGCGAAGCAGGCTGAGCACTGATTTTGGTGGTTCACCAAACCTGTCTATAAGCTCCTCGAGCATCTCGTCCTTCTCTTCCTCTGTCTCTATTCCTGCAATACGCTTGTATATATCCAGCTTCTGGAATTCATTTGCGATATAACCTGCCGGAATATAAGCATCGGTCACAATATCCACGGTCGTGTCAAATTTGTCACTGATATCCTCGATGCCCTTTGCCTCTTTTACAGCCTCGCTCAACATCTTGCAATACAAATCGTAGCCCACTGCCTCCATGTGTCCGCTCTGCTCCGCACCGAGCAAATTGCCCGCACCACGGATTTCAAGGTCTCTCATGGCAATCTTAAAGCCGCTGCCAAGGTCTGAGTACTCCTTTATCGCTGCAAGACGCTTTTCTGCCACCTCTTTTAACATCTTGTTGCGCCTGTACATGAGAAATGCATACGCAGTACGGTTAGATCTGCCGACTCGTCCGCGGAGCTGATAAAGCTGTGAAAGACCCATGTTGTCCGCATCGTGTATAATCATTGTATTGACGTTTGAGATGTCAAGTCCTGTCTCTATAATGGTCGTGGATACAAGCACATCTATTTCACCATTGATGAAACGGTACATGATGCGCTCAAGCTCCGTCTCCTTCATCTGTCCGTGCGCAAATGCAACAGTCGCATCCGGCACCAGCTCCTGCAGCTTTGCCGTTATGTCTGCTATGTCGCGCACTTTATTGTACACATAGTACACCTGTCCGTTTCTGGCAAGCTCCCTGTTAATTGCCTCTCTGACAAGCTCATCATTGTACTCCATGACATATGTCTGAATCGGTACACGGTCCATCGGCGGCTCCTCAAGCACGCTCATATCCCTTATGCCGATTAAACTCATGTGGAGTGTCCTCGGAATCGGTGTAGCGGTCAGTGTGAGCACATCCACATTGACCTTCATCTGCTTAATCTTCTCCTTGTGAGTCACTCCGAAGCGCTGCTCCTCATCGATTACCAAAAGCCCCAGATCCTTAAACTGCACATCCTTTGAGAGTATGCGGTGTGTTCCGATAATGATATCGACCTCACCCTTTTTAAGCTTCTCTATCGTCTTTTTCTGCTCCGCTGCGCTTCTAAAACGGCACATCAAATCCACATTCACCGGAAAATCCTTCATCCTCTGCGAAAACGTATCATAAATCTGCTGCGCAAGAATGGTTGTCGGGGCAAGATATGCCACCTGCTTGCTGTCCTGCACCGCCTTGAAGGCCGCACGGATTGCAACCTCCGTCTTGCCGTAGCCCACGTCACCGCAAATCAGTCTGTCCATTATTTTATGGCTCTGCATATCAGTCTTTGTGGCTTCAATTGCAAGAATCTGATCCTCAGTCTCATCAAAAGGGAAAAGCTCCTCAAACTCTCTCTGCCACACCGTATCCTCGCCGAAGGCATATCCGTTTTGCTGCTCACGCTGGGCGTACAGCTTCACCAGGTCTCCTGCAATCTGCTTTACCGCACCTCTGACCCTATTCTTTGTTCTGGTCCATTCCTGACCGCCAAGCTTGTTGAGCTTTGGTTTTCTGGCATCCTTTCCGGCATATTTTTGTATCATGTCAAGCTGGGTAGCGAGGATATAGAGATTGGAGCCACCCTGATACTCTATCTTGATGTAGTCCTTTACCTTTTTGTCCACCTCAAGCTTTTCAATGCCGCGGTAAATACCAAGTCCGTGGTTTTCATGCACTACATAGTCCCCCACCGACAAATCGGTAAAGCTCTGTATTTTTTCACCCTCATAGGTGCGGTGACGCTTCTTTTTCTTCTGCTGCGCCCCAAAAATATCTGACTCCGTAATCACGGCAAACTTTAGGATAGGATACTCAAAGCCTCTTCTCACCTTGCCGTAGCAGACCATAATCTGCCCCTCAAAAAGCTCATGGTCGTAGTTTTCAGTGTAAAAGCATGTGATTCCCTGATCTGTGATATCCTCTGAAAGCCTCTTTGCCCTTGTCCTTGAACCGGATAAAAGAATGACTCTGTAGCCGTTTTTCTTATAGCGCTTTAAGTCCTTTATCAAAAGCTCAAAGCTGTTATTGTATGGGCTGACACTCTGACAGTGAATACCATAGCTTCCCAGCTGGTGCAGTCCGTTTGCTTTATTATCAAGCGCAGCGAGTGCGATGCACGAATACTTCCCAAGCTTTGCCACTATCTCCTTCTCTGTAAAAAGACCGTTCATCTGCCCGGAAGTATATATCCCATCGCAAGTCTCTGCTTCATGCTCTCTGAAAACTCGGTCTCTGTAAGCTTTCCCTGCTCTGTACATCTGGTCAGCTCATCAAAAAATATAAGGCTGTCCGATGGATTAAAATAATCCAAAATCCCGACTCTCTCGTCAAAAAAGTACGACAAAAAAGCATCCATGCCTGCATACATGGACAGTTCTCCCCACTCCTCGGTAAGCTCGTCTGCCATCACAGTCACTCTGTGTGCTTCCTCTGTCTTCATCTGCTTTCTAAGCTTGTCAGACACACGCTTTGCCTCTGCCTTAAGCTTGTCAATTCCCCCGGCCTTTTCCTCATCGCTAAGTACAAGCTCTGCCGCCGGATATATGCTCACCCGATCAATATTTTCAATGGATTTCTGGCTCTCGCAGTCAAAATATCTGATGGTGTCTATCTCGTCTCCCCACAGCTCGATTCGGATAGGATTCTCCTCCGTCAGTGGAAAAACATCAAGAATACCTCCCCTGACAGAAAACTGTCCCATAGTCTGGACCTGATACTCTTTTTCATAGCCCATTCTGATAAGAGCAGCCTGAATTTCCTTCAAATCCAAAAGCTGTCCCTGCTCAAGTGTAAGCACGTTTTCCCACATCTTTTCTATAGGCGCCATCGTATTCATCAGCGCATCAAAGGTGGTCACAAGCGTCACTCTCTCCTGCTCACGGATAGCCTTCAAAGCCCTGATACGCTCTGCTGTCAGGAGATTGCCCCTGATATCCGACTGGTAAAAAAGCACATCCTTTGATGGATAATACACCACCTCTTTGTCAAAAAAACTGTACTCATCGTACAGTTCCTTCGCCTTCTGCTCTCCAAAGGTCACAATAAGCTTGTTTTTCCTGTGGCCTCCAAAGGCATATATCATCTGTGATTTTTGCGCATCTATACATCCCGTGACAGATATAAGTCCGGACGATTTTTCTGCCGTTTTTGTCATCTCCTCAAAGCCCGCAAGGGAAAGGAGTGGCTCTGTAAATGCTTTCACTTTCAATTCTCCATTTCTGTCTGTTCAAAATCACCTTGTCGATTTCCAGCTAGTTATATATGTTCATAGCCTTATCCGTCTCGCCCTGCATCATAAGAACTGCTGCATCCATCGCATGACCGATAGCTTCCTCCACCTTTGCCCTGTCCTCAGAACTGAAACGCCCGAGCACATGGTCAGCAAGATCCCAGCCCTGCGGCTTCTCTCCAACACCGACCTTGATACGGCTGAAGCCCTGTGTGCCGGTCATTGCAATGATGCTCTTAATCCCGTTGTGACCGCCGGCGCTGCCCTTTTTGCGGATACGGATACGCCCCGGCTCAAGCGAAATATCATCAAAAATAACAATCATTTCCTCATCCGGATCAAGCTTATAAAAATTCATCACCTCAGCAACAGACTCACCGCTTAAGTTCATGTATGTCTGTGGCTTCACGAGCAGCACCTTCATGCCCTCAATCACTCCACTGCCACAGAGCGCCTTGTGCTTTTTGTCTGTCACACTTATATTATATTTATCCGCAAGCGCATCTATCACATCAAATCCGATATTGTGTCTTGTGTGCTCATATTTTTTGTCAGGATTTCCAAGTCCTACTATAACGTACATCGTTTATCCATTCTCTTTCTCATATCATTTACAATTCAAAATAAAACAAATACTGCTGGATAATTCCCGCCACACCCTTGTAGCGTTCAAAATCAAAGCCGTCACTATAATATTTGTCCAAAAGCTGCTTTACATGCGTATCTATCGGAAACGCATCCACATGATGCAAACCAAAAAGACATATGCAGTTCGCCACCTTTTTGCCAATTCCTTTGCGAGAAAGCAGGCTTTCCATCGCCTCATCATAGCTCATTTTGCGCAGATTATCAACCAGTCAGGATTATTAGCACCATACTCATATATTTCCTTCAGATACGGTGCCTGTAGCCAAAGCCCATGCTCCTGTCATCAAATACCTCATCCGGTACCTCAAGAGGCTTGGGAAATGTATACAGATCTTCCCCCTCTGCACTGCCGTCTATTTTATGTCCGCACCGCCTGCAAAGTAAATCCACGCTGTTTGTGATTCGCTTTATGTTATTATTCTGGGAAATCATAAAAGTAACAATCATCTCCCACAAATCCTGCCTTAAAATGCGCACACCACTGCCATATGCATATGCCTCCTTCAGATGCGCGTCATCTCCGTCTGCTATAAGCTTTGCAATCCCCGCATAATCCGTATCCATATCCAGATAGCTTTTCCATATATTGTTCCAGTCTGCCTCATCACAGTCCAGCTCAAACTCATTCCCATCCTGCTTAATCCGAAGCGCCCTGTCAAATGCCACTACTGTGTATTCATCTTCTCCTGTATTCTTCCATCTGAAGCACTGACCACTGTCAGCAATCTGTTTTAAATCCAGATTATCTATTTTCGTCTTGTACATATCGTTTGTCTATCCTCTTTTATTGTAGCTATACTCTAAAAAGCCGGTCTTTCTGTGGCTTATTGTACCACGGATAGACCGGTTTGTGTGAAATATATTTAGATTATTATACCAGCTCAGGAATTTTATATCCTGCTTTGCTCATCGCTTTTTCAAAGTTATTGTTTGATTTTATGCATTCTCAATCTCTGTCTTATACTTTTCAAGAATCATATTCTGGATATTCTCGCGTGTTGCAGAGTTAATCGGATGGGCTATATCCCTGTACTCGCCATCGTTTGCCTTACGGCTTGGCATGGCGATGAAAAGTCCCTTTTCTCCTTCGATTACCTTGATGTCATGTACCACGAATTCATCATCGATTGTGATTGACACAACCGCCTTCATCTTGCCCTCTTTTTCTACCTTACGAATTCTGATGTCTGTAATCTGCATATTTTTGTCCCCCTGGTTTGTTTTTAAATTACATATCTTACATTTTTTTCTTTTACTATCATGACTCCATCCTCACCACAATAACAGGTGTTTGGATTGATGGTTCCGCGGCTCTCTACGATGCAATTTTCGAGGTGCACATTGTCGCCTATGTATACGTCATTGAGTATCACGCAGTTCTTCACTGTGGTGTTTTTGCCCACAAATACCTGCTTGAAAAGCACCGAATCCTCCACGCTGCCGTTTATGATACAGCCACTTGATACGAGGCTGTTTGAAATTTCTGAGCCCGGATTAAACTTGGCCGGTGGCAGGTCGTCCACCTTTGAGCAGATGGTCGGCTCCTCCCTGAAGAAATAGCTTCTGACGTCAGGTCTTAAGAAATCCATATTGGTCTTGAAGTATGCATCAATTTCGGCGATATTGTTCCAGTATGAATTTATCTTGTAGCCATATATTTTCTTTACATTTTTGTAGCGCACGAGGATATCATTTACGAAATCGAATCTGTTTTCCTCAGCTGCCGCCTCCAAAAGCTCTATGAGCTGTCGTCTCCTGATGACATAGATACCTGTGGAAATGGTGTTGGATGAGGCCTCGATTGGCTTTTCATCAAACTCTGTGATTCTTGACTCATCATCCATGCGTACCACACCAAAACGGCTGACATCGTCGTTGTACATCATGTCCTTGCATACCACTGTAATGTCTGATTTTTTCTCGATGTGAAAATCAAGCACTCTGTTGAAATCCAGCTTGTATACACAGTCACCGCTGCTGATGATAACATATGGCTCATGGCGTCTCTTTAAAAAATCAATGTTCTGATACATCGCATCTGCGTGCCCCTGTACCAGTCACTGTTGTCCGCTGTGACTGTAGGTGTAAAGAGGAATAAGCCCCCCTGCTTTCTGCCAAAATTCCACCATTTTGATGAGCTTAAATGCTCATTCAGTGAGCGTGCATTGTACTGGGTCAGTACTGCGACAGTCTGTATATGTGAGTTTGACATGCTGCTGAGCGCAAAATCTATGCTTCTGAAGCTGCCTGCTACCGGCAGGGCCGGTACTGCTCGCTTTGCTGTCAGTTCCTTCATCCTATTATTGTTGCCGCCGGCCAAAATTATTCCTATTGCCTTCATTTTCCGTCACCTGCCTTGATAATAACTTCTCCGCCCTCAAGCACACCGTCTTTGTAATCCTCTTCGTATGTAACACCGGAGATTGCTGTATTTTTGCTATCTTTACCCCGTCCGGTATCACAGAATCTTCTCCTATAGTGACCAGCCCAAATGAGTATATGCTCTCATTTAATACGTTCGGCTTCTCCTGTCCGAAGCCAAGTGTCACATTGTCGCCCACCTTGCAATTTTCGGCAATGATGGACTTGTCTATCGTGACATTGGAGCTATCTCCGTGTCACACATGATAATGGAATCACGTATTACTGCGCCTCTTCCAATCTTGACGTTGGCACCTATGACAGAATGCTCACATGACCATAGCATTCACAGCCCTCACCCATGATGCTTCGCTCCACATGGCCTCCTTTGGCTATATAAAGTGGCTCGATTGCATCATTCTTTGTGTAAATCTTCCAGTACTCCTCGTACAGGTTGAACTCCGGAATGAGGTCCACAAGCTCCATATTGGCCTCCCAGTATGAGCCCAGTGTACCTACATCCTTCCAGTATCCGTTGAACTCGTATGCAAACATACGTCTGTCGTTTTCAAAGCAGTATGGTATGACATGCTTGCCAAAATCACAGTTTTCCTGATCCTTTAGTGCAAGTAAGGCTTCCTTTAGCACCGGCCATGAGAATATGTAAATGCCCATTGATGCGAGATTGCTGCGCGGATGAACCGGCTTTTCCTCAAATGCATTGATGCGCTTATCATCATCGGCTATGACGATACCAAATCGGCTGGCCTCCTCGATAGGCACCGGCATGGTTGCTATGGTCACATCGGCATTGTTTTCCTTGTGGAAATCAAGCATCACCTCATAGTCCATCTTGTAAATATGGTCTCCTGACAGTATCAACACATAGTCCGGGTTGTAACTGTCTATATACCTCATATTCTGGTAGATTGCATTGGCTGTACCTGTGTACCACTCGCTGTTGCCGCTCTTCTCATAAGGAGCAATATTGCCACTCCTCCATTATTCCTGTCGAGGTCCCACGGAATACCTATTCCGATGTGGCTGTTAAGTCTGAGTGGCTGATACTGTGTAAGTACACCCACTGTATCAATGCCTGAATTGATGCAGTTGCTAAGCGGAAAATCTATGATTCTGTACTTTCCACCAAACGAAACTGCCGGTTTTGCTACGTTCGCTGTCAGAACACCAAGTCTGCTGCCTTGACCGCCTGCTAAAAGCATGGCTATCATTTCTTTCTTAATCACGTTATCACTCCTCGTCTGTCCTAATTTTTGTTGTGCCATCCGGTCCCCGCCACTTGTTTCTGTAATAACCGTATCTGTAATGCTTCCATAATAAATCACAATTGTTTCCATATAAATTATAGTTGCTGCTGCATAAATTGCAGTTACTGCTATATACTTTAACCCCATCAAATTCATATGGTCCGGATGAATTATTTTTATAAAAAAAAATTATACCACAGCCGCATTATCACTTCAACATTTTTCACAAAATCAAATAATATTTTTCTTTTTTTTCGACATTTTGCACAAGTGCCATTTATCGTATATCTGTTTAACCTGCTATGGTTCTTATCATTTGAAAGTCATGCCTGCTTTCACCTTATTTTTCCTTTGCAAATACTATATTTAGTTGTATAATTAATATAAAGTAACTATTCAGAACAAGAAAATCTGTTGCTTACATGCAATCATGACGCATCGGCTTTTTGTTCTCAGCGATTCTTAATAGTTACAATATAAATTATAATAAATCAGGCAGGTAAAATTAATGTATAAAATAGATTTCAGCAAACCAATACACATCCATTTCATAGGCATCGGCGGTATCAGCATGAGCGGTCTCGCAGAGATTCTGCATGAGGAGGGCTTTACAATTTCCGGCTCCGATTCAAAGGAATCAGACCTCACAAAAACTCTTGCTGCCAAGGGCATAAAAGTCATATATGGCCAGAGCGCAGACAATATCACATCCGGTATCGACCTGGTGGTTTACACTGCAGCTATCCACGAAAGCAATCCTGAGTTTGCCGCAGCAAAGGCAGCCGGTATTCCAATGCTTACAAGAGCCGAGCTTCTCGGACAGATTATGGACAATTACGATTATTCTATCGCTGTAGCCGGCACACACGGCAAGACTACCACCACATCCATGATCAGCGAGATTCTTCTCGCCGCTCAGACAGATCCTACCATTTCCGTAGGAGGTATTTTGTCATCTATCCACGGCAATCTGCGTGTGGGCGATTCAGAGTACTTCATCTCTGAGGCGTGTGAGTACACAAACAGCTTTTTGAATTTCAGACCACGCTACAGTATTATTTTAAATATTGAGGCTGAGCATCTGGATTTCTTCAAGGATATCAACGACATCAGGCATTCCTTCCGCGAGTATGCATCAAACACTCTCGCAGGCGGTGCTACCATCATCAACGGTGAGATTGACCGCTATGAGGAGATTGTCGCAGGGCTTCCTCAGAAGATTATCACCTATGGCTTTGATTCAAAATATGATTTCTATCCGGAAAATATAACCTATGACGATAAAGCTTGTGCATCTTTTACAGCTATGAGACAGGGTAGTCCACTTTTCGACGTAAAACTCTCTGTTCCGGGCGCTCACAATGTAAGCAATGCGCTCGCAGCCATAGCTTTATCCACCACACTCGGTCTTGATGAGGAGTCTATCCTCACAGGCCTTGACAAATTTGGCGGTGCTGACAGACGTTTCCAGTACAAGGGCAAGGTAAACGGCGTCACAATCATTGATGACTACGCTCACCATCCAACCGAGATCCGCGCAACACTGACAGCTGCACAAAAATATCCACATGACAGGCTAGTCCTTTGCTTCCAGCCACACACCTATTCCAGAACCAAGGCATTCTTAAATGATTTTGCCGATGTTCTTTCAATGGCAGATGTTGTGGTGCTTGCTGATATCTATGCTGCGCGTGAGCAGAACACATATGGTATCTCATCTAAGGATATCCTGGATTTATTGCTCGAAAAAGGTGTGAATGCGCACTATTTCCCATCATTTGAGGAAATCGAGAAATTTTTATCAGAAAATTGTGTAAACGGTGACCTGTTGATAACAATGGGTGCCGGAAATGTAGTAGAAATCGGCGAAGACCTGCTTAAGAAATAAGTTATCCACGTTATCCACATACAAAATGTTAACAACTCTCATTTTGTGTGTGGATTTTTTAAATAATTTTCAACAGCTTATATACCCTGTGATACATTGATTTTTCAATTATTTTACACAGTTATCCACGTTATCCACATTTTTTTGTGGACTCGGAAAGCCCGAGTTTACAAGGCTTGTAGCACTTTTACCATCTTCACACAGTTAAAATATTGTGCTATAATTGCTCACAGGTTAAGCGAAAGAGAGTTTTTTATATGACAGCGATAAACATTAGCAGTGACATAGCAACATCATTCACTACTGTGTCAGATATTTTTATAGATCAATACATGCCAAAGGCAAACGGTGAGTTTGTCAAGGTATACCTTTATCTGCTCCGTGCGACAGGCTCCGGGGCAGGCATAGCAACTATTTCAGAGATTGCCGATCATTTCAGCAATACTGAAGCCGACATCATACGTGCCCTCAATTACTGGGCCTCTGAGGGCATTTTGCAGGTGCAAACCGGCGCTGATGGTCAGATTATTGGAATCAACCTCTGCAGTCTTTCTGTATCCGGTATGCAGGCTGCTCAGAGTAATATACAAAGCGCTGTGGCTGATAATGCCGCGCAGAATAATTTGCAAAACAGCGTAGTTAATAATGCTGCACAGAATATTTTGCAAAACAGCGTGGTTAATAATGCTGCACAAAATATTTCTACCGCGAATATTCGGATGCAGGATTCTGTTGTGGAAAAGCTTAAGAGCCAGACTCCTGACAAAGCTGCTTCTTCACAGAAGGAATACACACTTGATGAGATTAAGGAGTTTAGAAAGAATCCTGACATTTCAGAGCTTTTCTTTATTATAGAGACATATCTGAAGCATACGCTCTCATCCACAGACACTAATATGGTGCTCTACTGGCTGGACGAGCTTCATTTTTCTACCGACCTGGTGGAGTATCTCGTGGAGTACTGCATTACCAAGGGACATTCAAGCCTTCGTTACATGAACAAGGTCGCTCTCGGCTGGGCCGATGCCGGCATAAAGACCGTAGACCAGGCAAAGGACGATGCAGCCGCTCATTCACAGATTTACTATTCTGTAATGAAGGCTCTAGGCATCACCGGCCGCAATCTGGTTGACTCTGAGGTGTCACTCATCAACAAATGGGTCGGCGAATACGGTTTCGATATAGAGCTTGTAAAAGCCGCCTGCAGTAAAACTATTTCAGCTATCCAGAAGCCAAGCTTCGAGTACACAGACTCGATACTCGCGAACTGGAGGAAAAAGGATGTACATACATTAAAGGATGTTGAAGTGCTTGATGCCAACTTTGCCAAGGTCAATAAAGCCTCTGCTACAGGCTCATCACAAGGCACAAAGGCTGCAAACGGTTCCTCAAAACCAAAAAGCAATAATTCAAGTTCCAAGAATAAATTTAACAACTTCAATCAGCGCAACAATGATTACGACAAGCTGGAGAAGCTGTTTCTGAATTCTACGGTATGATTTAAGCTACATGATTTCAATTATCTGATTTAAACTGTATGATTTCTGTTGCGCAATTTAGTTATATGATTTTCAAGTTAGATTTACACATCCCAAGGAGGATATATGGCACTTACCAATGCTCAATATGATGAGATAATGCGAGGCTACGATAAACGCCAGCTTCAGAACAAATACATACATGACAAGCGTATTGAGGAAGCCTATCGCAAGGCACCCCGCCTCAGGGAAATTGACTCAGAGATTGCATCCGCATCTGTCAGGCAGGCGTACAAGCTTATGGACGGTGATGATAATGCCCTTGCCGCTTTACGCCTTGCAATCGAGGACTATAAAGAGGAGCGTGCTGCACTGCTATCCACACTCGGATATCCGCTTGATTATTTTGAGCCTATTTACACCTGTCCGGATTGCCATGATACCGGTATATAGATGGTCAGAAATGTCATTGCTTCAAGCAGGCTATTATCAATACCGTTTATTCGCAGTCCAATATCAGGGAGATTTTGTCTCGTGAGAATTTTTCCACGCTCTCATTCGATTATTACTCAGATGAGCAGAAAAATCCCGCGACAGGGCTGTCTGCTCTTGCCACAGCAAAGCTTGCAGTGACGAACTGTCATGAATTTATAGACAATTTTGAAAACAAACCTAAAAACATATTTTTCTACGGTAATACCGGTGTCGGAAAGACTTTTTTATCTAATTGCATTGCAAAAGAGCTTTTAGATGCAGGTTACTCCGTAATTTACTTTACAGCATTCCAATTATTTGATATATTAAGCAAAGGTGTGTTTGAAAAGGATGCAGATGCCATCGCAGCGCACCAGAATATATTCGACTGTGATTTACTTATCATAGACGATCTCGGAACCGACTTTCCAACTCATTTACCACATCACAGCTTTTCCTTTGTGTAAATGAGCGTATACTGCGACAGAAATCTACTATTATTTCCACTAATCTGAATCTGGAGCAGATAGCAGAGATTTACTCCGAGAGAACACTTTCAAGAATTTCAAGCAATTATAGTTTTATCAAGCTCTTCGGAGATGACATACGAATTAAAAAGCGTCTTTCCAAATAGCGCTTTTTATATATATTTAGTTTATTTATTATATGGTTATATGGAGGAATAACAATGCCAAACGATGAGAGAATTTTGGAGACTATGCCAACCGGTACACTTGGACTTGTTGCAACCGACAGTTGTATAGGTCTTGCCCAGAAGGTAGATGCATACTTACAGGGCTGGAGAGAGCACAGAGAGCACCAGCATGCTAACGAGAGTGCTTTCAAGGACTACTACAAAAACAGCTACATTATCAAGCCTTCTACACCTAGATTCGGTTCCGGCGAGGCTAAATGTGTTATCAACCAGTCAGTTCGTGGTTATGATCTGTACATCATGGTAGATGTAACCAACTACAGTCTTACCTACACAGTATGCGGTCAGACAAACCACATGTCACCTGATGACCACTACGCAGACTTAAAGCGTGTTATCGCTGCAGCCGGCGGAAAAGCAAGAAGAATCACAGTTATCATGCCTTTCCTTTATGAGAGCCGTCAGCACAGACGTACAGGCCGTGAGTCTCTTGACTGTCCATTGGCTCTTCAGGAGCTTATCAACATGGGTGTAGACAATATCATCACCTTCGATGCTCATGACCCTCGTGTGGTAAATGCTATTCCTCTGAACGGCTTTGAGAATGTAATGCCTTCTTACCAGTTCATTAAGGGCATCTTAAAGAACGTAAAGGATATCACTATTGATGCTGACCATCTTATGATTATCTCTCCTGATGAGGGCGCTACAAACCGTGCTATCTACCTTGCAAACGTACTCGGAGTAGACATGGGTATGTTCTACAAACGTCGTGATTACAGCCGTATCGTTGACGGACGTAACCCTATCGTAGCTCATGAGTTCCTCGGAACAAATGTGGAGGTAAGGATGTTCTTATCATCGATGATATGATTTCTTCCGGCGAGAGTATGATAGATACAGCAAGAGAGCTCAAGAAGCGTAAAGCTAACAGAATCTTTGTTGTTTCTACATTCGGTCTCTTTACAAACGGCTTTGCTTCATTTGACAAGGCTTACGAGGAGGGTCTCATCTACAGAGTAGTTACAACAAACCTTATCTACCAGTCACCTGAGCTTCTCTCTAAGGAGTACTATATCAGCTGTGACATGAGCAAATACATCGCATACCTCATTGATACATTAAACCACGACTGTTCTATCAGTGATCTTCTCTCACCATATGACAGAATCAAGAAGTGTGTTCAGAAGTACAATGACGAGCAGGCTGCAGCAAAAAATAAATAATTAAGTGCATTTATAAAAAGCCGTGTGAAATGATATGTACCCCTTTTACTGGACATCCAGTGAAAGGGGTATTTTTATGCGTTACAGTTACGAATTCAAACGAAAGGCTGTCGAACTATACATGCAAGTAAGACGCATCAGTTTTTCTCAAAGTTTAGAATAATTATCTTAGTAATATAAAAAACCAGAGAAGTGAGTGTCATCCACTCAAATCTCTGGTTTAATTTAGTCTAAGATTTATACCGATTAAATATTAAACTAACTCAAGGAGAACCTCTAAAGCTCCGTCACCTTTACGCTGTCCAATCTTAACGATTCTTGTGTAACCACCGTTACGATCAGCATACTTAGGAGCGATCTCATCGAATAACTTGTTTGTTACATCGATAGTCTTTGTTCCCTTCTTTGTGCCGTCAGACTCTTTAGCTGTGTAAAGAACCTTGAGCATCTGTCTTCTGGCATGAAGACGTGAAGCAGAATCCTTCTTGATCTTCTTCTCTACTTCGTCATAAACAGTAACTTTCTTTCCGTCTACAACCTCTTTTACTCTCTTGCCATCTTTGTCCTTGCGGGCAACCTTAGCTGTTACAGTAACCTCTTCGAAGTTGTCTTTCTCTTTTACTGCTAATGCGATAAGACCCTCAGCGATCTTACGAACCTCTTTAGCCTTAGCCTCTGTAGTAACGATCTTTCCGTTAACAAGAAGCTGTGTAACCTGACCTCTGAGTAAAGCCTTTCTCTGGCTTGATGTTCTGCTTAACTTACGATATTTTGCCATTTTAATTTCCTCCATTTGTGGGACATCCGGTCACGCTCTTCGGTCTTACTGCCAGACATCGTATCTTGTTGTGATAAAGCTTTGCCTTATTTCAAAAAGCAAATGCTCAAATCAGTTGCCACTCATGTATCAGACACGGTCACGCTCTTTGGTCTTACTGGCCCTGCCGCTATGAGTTTTGTCACACATAAACATAAATATGATATTCAAAATTTATATATGACTAATTTATTTAGAAGAATCAGTGCAAGGATTATTCGAATGAATTATTCCTCAGTCTGATTTAACTCTAAACCTAATTCCTTTAATTTTGCTAAAACTTCCTCTAAAGACTTGCGACCAAGGTTACGAACCTTCATCATGTCCTCAGGTGTTCTATTGATAAGCTCTGCAACAGTGTTGATTCCTGCACGCTTTAAGCAGTTGTATGAACGAACTGAAAGCTCAAGCTCATCGATGTTCATCTCAAGAACCTTCTCCTGAGCATCGTTTTCCTTCTCGACCATAACGTCAACCTGCTGTGCTGCCTCTGAAAGATCGATGAACAGATTTAAGTGCTCACTTAACACCTTAGCTGCAAGGCTGACTGCCTCGTCCGGCTCCAATGTACCATTTGTAAATACATCTAATGTAGCTTATCGTAATCTGTAACCTGACCTACACGGGTATTCTCTACAGTAAGATTAACACGCTCAACAGGAGTGTAGATTGAATCTACAGCAAGAACTCCGATTGGTGTATCCTCGTTCTTGTTCTTCTCTGCTCCGACATAACCTCTGCCGTTAGTGATTGTAAGCTCCATGTAAAGCTTAGAATCTGCTCCACCATTCAAGTGTGCAATCTCTAACTCAGGATTCAAAATCTCGATATCTGAATCAACCTGAATATCGCTGCTGTAACAACGCCTTCACCTTCGAATTCGATATATGCAACCTTTGGTTCATTTGTAGAACTATTATTGCGAATTGCAAGGTTCTTGATATTCATGATGATTTCTGTAACATCTTCCTTAACACCAGGAATAGAGCTGAATTCATGTAAAACACCATCAATCTTGACCTGGCTTACTGCAGCGCCCGGTAAAGAAGAAGCATGATACGTCTTAAAGAGTTTCCAAGTGTTGTACCGTAACCTCTCTCTAATGGCTCTACAACAAATCTGCCATATGTCTTGTCTTCTGAAATTTCTGCGATTTCAATTTTTGGTTTTTCAAAATCGAACACTTCAAATTCCCTCCTTCTCGGGTATCGTTGTTATATGTTATCAAAGAGTGGATAAGCCGGGAAATAAATCCCCGGCAAATCAACCTAATTTTACTTAGAATATAACTCGACGATGAGCATCTCATCTACAGGAACATCAATCTGCTCACGTGTAGGTAAGTCTTTTACAGTTCCCTGTAATTTCTCAGCATCTACGTCTAACCACTCCGGAACGATTCTTCCGCCAGCTACCTCGACGATATCTTTCATTCTCTGAGTATTCTTTTTGCTCTCTTTAATTTCGATAACATCGCCAGCCTTTACAAGGTATGAAGGGATGTTAACAACTTTTCCGTTTACTGTAACGAACTTGTGATCAACGATCTGTCTAGCTTCTTTTCTTGTTCTTGCGAAACCAAGACGGAAATTACGTTGTCAATTCTTGACTCAAGGATTGTCATAAGGTTAAGACCTGTTAATCCTTTCATCTGATCTGCTTTCTTGTAGTAGTTACGGAAAGGCTTCTCTAAAACACCATAGATGAATTTAGCTTTCTGCTTTTCTCTTAACTGAAGTCCGTACTCAGATACCTTTCTGTTTGCTCTTGTAAGGTTTCTTCTAGACTTCTTATCATATCCTAAATAACTTGGCTCTAAACCAAGTGATCTGCATCTCTTAAGTACAGGTACTTTATTAACTGCCATTTTAATCTATACCTCCTGATTAGACTCTTCTACGTTTTGGTGGACGACATCCATTGTGAGGTACCGGAGTAACGTCTCTGATTGATGTAACCTCAAGACCACATGCTGAAAGGGCACGAATAGCTGCCTCTCTTCCTGAACCTGGTCCCTTAACGAATACGTCAACTGTCTTTAATCCATGGATTAAAGCTGCCTTTGTAGCTGTTTCTGCTGCCATCTGTGCAGCATATGGAGTAGATTTCTTTGAACCTCTAAATCCAAGACCACCGGCACTTGCCCATGATAAAGCATTTCCTTCAGCATCTGTTAAAGTAACGATTGTGTTATTGAAAGATGCCTGAATATGTGCCTGTCCGCGTTCAACGTTTTTCTTTACACGCTTTTTAGTTGTTTTCTTTGCAACATTCTTAGCCATATTTAAACTAACCTACTTCTACTTTCTAAACTTTATTTAAGTTATAATGAAGCTCTGCTTCTTCGTCCGCAGAACTAAACGCGCACTACGTTCAAGTGGCGTTTTCACTTATTTTATAAGTGATTATTTCTTCTTGTTTGCTACTGTTCTCTTAGGACCCTTGCGAGTTCTTGCATTAGTCTTTGTCTTCTGACCACGAACCGGAAGTCCCTTTCTATGACGGATACCACGATAGCATCCAATTTCCTGAAGTCTCTTGATATTTAAAGCGATTTCTCTTCTTAAATCACCTTCAACTGTCATTGTCTCGTCGATAACAGCGCTGATTCTCTTAACCTCGTCATCTGTAAGATCTCTAACACGAGTGCTTGGATCAACATTAGCTGCTTCAAGGATACGTCTGCACTTACTCTTCCGATTCCGTAGATGTAAGTTAAGCCGATTTCTACACGTTTTTCTCTTGGTAAATCTACACCTGCAATACGAGCCATGTGTGTTTACACCTCCATAATTTTTAGTTATTTACTATAGTAACGATACATCTGCAACTTGACGTATACTCTCCGAAACACATATGTATCTACAGCTACGGTTGCACGTCCTGAAATGTGTGTAGCCATATGCGCTCCCATATTTGCATTTTGTTCCATATCACTCGGTATTATAATATGAAACCAGAATGCCTCTGTTTATTATGAACAGCGATGATAAATATCTCGCTGCAGCCGCACATAATGATGTGAAAAAAGGTTTAATAAACCAAACGCACAAATAACAGGGTCAAATATTTGTACTAATTAACCCTGTCTCTGCTTATGCTTTGGATTCTCACAGATAATTCTGATGCTTCCTTTTCTCTTGATAACTTTGCACTTTTCGCAAATAGGTTTAACTGATGATCTTACCTTCACAGCAAATCCTCCTTTCTCTATAAAAGTCCTTTTCAGGTACTTTTCCAAAAGTGTCCAGATAGCATTATACACGGACACTTAAGGGAAGTCAATATATTTTTTTAAAAAATTATCTGTAAAAATTACTTATCTCTCCAGATAATTCTGCCCTTTGTCAGATCGTATGGTGACATCTCAATTGTTACCTTATCTCCCGGTAAAATTCTGATGAAATTCATACGAAGCTTTCCACTGATTGTAGCTAAAATCTGGTGTCCGTTCTCAAGCTCTACCTTAAAAAACGCATTTGGTAACTTCTCAACTACAACACCTTCAACTTCGATAACGTCTGCTTTTGACATTTTGATTCCTCCTGTAAATAAATCCTTGGGTTTCGTTATGATTATTATTAGATTAGCTCCAGAAATCCGGCTGCTTTTTCATCCTCTGTCAGAGAAAGTATCTCCGGCTTTCCTTTTGTAATAAGTATGGTATTTTCATAGTGTGCCGACAACGATAAATCCTCAGTCACAACTGTCCATTCGTCATCCATCCACACCACATGCGGTGAACCTGCATTAATCATTGGCTCAACCGCCAGTGTCATGCCCGGCTTAAGTCTGAGCCCTTTTCTAAAGCCCTGTGGTCTGAAGTTCGGCACCTCAGGATCCTCATGTAAATGGCTTCCTATGCCATGACCAACAAGGTCATATACAACTCCGTATCCAAAAGACTCGGCAAGCTGCTGTATGGCTCCTGAAATATCATACAGTCTGTTTCCCGCAACTGCATTCTTTATTCCTGCAAAAAAACTGAGACGTGTTCTTTCTATAAGAAGTCTTGCTTCCTCTGAAATCTCTCCTACGCCTACTGTTCTGGCTGCGTCTGAGTGGTATCCTTTGTAGATAACACCAGCATCAAGGCTCACGATATCGCCCTCCTGTAAGATACGCTCATCAGTCGGGATACCATGCACAACCTCCTCGTTTACTGAAACACATATGGAGGCCGGATATCCGCAATATCCTAAGAAAGACGGCTCGCATCCATAACTACGAATCATTTCTTCGCCCAGCCGGTCCACATCCTTAGTGGACATTCCCGGTTTGATTTCTTTACCGAGCTGCTGATGAACGGCCGCCAGAATCCTGCCAGCCTCCCTCATCAGCTCTATCTCATGCTCTGATTTGATAGTTACAGACATTATTATTCACCTAAAATACCTACAATGGCTGAAAAACTTCATCCATAGGCTTTGTTCCGTCTACAGACTTTAAAATACCCTGCTTGTCATAATACTCGATAAGCGGCTGTGTCTGCTCATGATATACAGCTAAGCGCTTCTGAACTGTCTCAGGCTTATCGTCATCTCTGAGTACTGTGTCAGCGCCACATGCATCACATTTGCCCTCAACCTTTGTTGGATTGAAAACGATATGATATGTTGCACCACAATTGAGGCAGGCTCTTCTTCCACCCATACGGTTAACAATGTTCTCATCAGGAACATCTACATCGATGGCATAATCCATCTTCTCCCCAATCTTTGTGAGAGCATCATCAAGCGCCTTTGCCTGTGGAATTGTTCTTGGGAAACCATCTAATACAAATCCGTTTTTGCAATCATCCTGCTGTATTCTATCCATAACAAGGTCACAGGTAAGCTCATCCGGAACAAGTGCTCCCTGATCCATGTAAGTCTTTGCCTTCTTACCAAGCTCTGTTCCGTTCTTGATGTTTGCACGGAATATATCTCCTGTAGAGATATGTGGTATAGAATATTTTGCAGCTATCTGTTTTGCCTGTGTACCTTTGCCGGCACCAGGTGCCCCTAACATGATGATCTTCATAAAAATTTTCTCCTTTTATACAAAACTTGTTGATAGCACGAATGGAGATACTGAATTCAGTATCTCCAATGTACAATTAATCATCTAAAAATCCTTTATAGTATCGAACTCTCATCTGTGATTCAATTTGCTTCAATGTCTCAATAACAACTCCGACAATGATGATGATTGAAGTTCCACCAAAGGATACATCTGCGTTGAATACTCCATTGAAGAATATCGGAACAAATGCGATAAACGCAAGTCCAATAGCTCCAATAAATACAATGTAGTTTAATATCTGATTTAAGTAATCGCTGGTTGGCTTTCCAGGTCTGATACCGGGTATAAAGCCACCTGAACGCTTCATATTGTTTGCAATCTCAAGCGGATTGAATGTAATGTTTGTGTAGAAATAAGCAAATGCTATAATCAACACAATGTAAACAATAAGTCCGATTGAATATACCGGCTCCTTTGGATCACACCAGTTAGACTGTGATAATCCTTTTAATATCTTAGAGCCTATTCCATTTCCATTGCCTTTTCCAAGGAAGCTAGCAATGATAACAGGTGTCTGCATAAGAGACTGTGCAAAGATCACCGGGATAACTCCACTGGTATTTACCTTTAGTGGAATGCATGTCTGCTGACCGCCCATCTGCTTGTTGCCTCTTATTTTACTAGAGTACTGTACAGGAATCTTGCGCTGTGCATCCTGAAGCAATACTACAAATACTACCATTGCAGCAATTATTGCTACTATGATAAGACCTGCAACAATCGCCTTTGGTATGTTCGCTGCTGAAGCAATGAACTGTGACCAAAGTGTACTTAAATCCTCTGGAATACGTGAAATAATATTGATTGTCAATACTATTGATATTCCGTTTCCAACACCCTTTTCTGTAATACGCTCTCCAATCCACATAAGTACAGCTGAACCTGCTGTAAGTGAAGTAACGACCATAATAACAGTCAATGGTGTCTTTTCTGTAAGGTAATTTTGTCTGTAAAAACCAATTACCATCATGACTGACTCAAGAAGGCCTAATGCTATTGTAAGATAACGTGTTATCTCAACAATTTTCTTTCTGCCATCCTCGCCATCGCGTTGCATCTCTTCAAGCTTAGGTATAGCAATTGTAAGCAACTGCATAATGATTGAAGATGTAATGTATGGTGTAATATTCAGCGCAAATACTGACATCTGTGAGAATGATCCACCTGTTATAGCATCAACAAAGCCTAAACCATCTGCTGATTTACTGTTTAACCAACTCTGAAATACGGAGCCCTTGACACCAGGAATCGGAAGCTCGCTTCCGATTCTGATGACAATAAGCATCATGAATGTAAAAAGGATTCTATTACGGACATCCTTTATTTTAAACGCATTACGGAGTGTTTTAAGCATTAGATCACCTCTGCTTTTCCACCAAGAGCTTCGATTTTCTCTTTTGCACTAGCACTGAAAACGTTAGCCTGAACTGTAAGCTTCTTAGTAAGTTCTCCATTTCCAAGAATCTTTACGCCATCTCTAGGATTCTTAACGATTCCAGCCTCGATTAATGTCTCAACTGAAACTACTGCATCGTTATCGAATCTCTCAAGAGCTGAAAGATTTATAGGTACGATTGTAAGAGTGTTTCTATTCTTGAAACCTCTCTTAGGCAATCTTCTATATAATGGCATCTGTCCACCTTCGAAACCAGGTCTTGGAGCTCCTGAACGAGCCTTCTGTCCCTTGTGTCCCTTACCAGCAGTCTTACCGTTTCCTGAGCCGTGTCCACGACCTCTTCTGAAATTATCACTATGAACTGAACCCTCAGCCGCTTTTAAATTAGATAAATCCATCACGGTACCTCCTTATTTTATTCTTAAACTTCTTCTACTTTTACGTATGGTGCTACTTTGCGAACAGCTCCCTGTGTAGCTGCATTGTTTGGTAACTCTACAGTTTTGCCTAACTTAGTAAGACCAAGAGCCTCAATAGTCTTCTTGTTCTTAGGAACAGCACCGATTGTAGATTTGATTAATGTAACTTTAACTCTATCTGCCATTTTAGCGTTCCTCCTAACCTAAGATTTCTTCTACAGATTTACCACGAAGCTTTGCAACATCCTCAGGGCTTCTTAACTGCTTAAGAGCTCGATAGTAGCAAGTACTACGTTCTGCTTGTTGTTTGATCCTAAAGACTTTGTACGGATATTCTGGATACCAGCGATCTCGCATACTGAACGTGCAGGACCACCAGCGATGATACCAGTACCTTCAGGAGACTTCTTTAATAATACGGAAGCACCTGTATATTTTCCTGTTACATCATGTGTAATAGAATTGTTCTCGTCTAACTTAACATTTACCATGCTCTTGATGGCGTCCTCTTTACCCTTGCGGATAGCTTCAGGAATTTCTGCTGCTTTTCCAAGACCTGCACCTACATGGCCGTTCTTGTCACCAACAACAACGAGAGCTGTGAATCGCATGTTACGTCCACCCTTAACAACCTTTGTTACACGCTTGATGTCAACTACCTGGTCAACTAATTCTAATTGACTAGCGTCAATGATTTCACGTTTCATGTTTGTCTCCTCCTAAAAATCTAAGCCAGCTTCTCTTGCTGCTTCAGCTAATGCTTTAACTTTTCCTGCGTAAATAAAACCGCCTCTATCGAAGACAACAGTTGAAATACCTTTATCTAATGCTTTCTTTGCGATTACAGTACCAAGCTTTGCTGCTGCATCTACGTTATTAGTCTTCTCGAGCTCTGCCTTGATATCCTTGTCAAGTGTTGATGCAGAAACGAGTGTATTTCCAACTGTATCATCAATAATCTGAGCATACATATGGTTATTACTTCTGAATACAGCTAAACGAGGACGCTGTGCTGTACCAGCAAGATGATTACGCATTCTGTTATGTTTCTTTACACGAACTTCTGTTCTTGATTTCTTACTAACCATTACTTGTCCACTCCTTTAATTATTTTTTACCAGTCTTACCAACTTTACGTCTAATAACCTCATCAGCATATTTGATTCCCTTGCCCTTATATGGCTCAGGTCTTCTCTTATCTCTGATCTCAGCTGCGTACTGGCCAACTTTTTCTTTATCGATACCCTTAATGATGATCTTGTTATCCTGAACCTCTGACTCAAGTCCTTCCGGATCCTCCATCTCAACCGGATGAGAATATCCTAAGTTAAGAGTAAGTTTCTTTCCAGCCTTAGAAGCTCTGTAACCAACACCGTTAACCTCAAGAGTCTTTGTATAACCCTCAGTTACACCAACAACCATGTTGTGGATAAGTGTTCTTGTTAATCCATGTAAGGATTTCATTTTCTTCAAATCATTAGGTCTTGTAACTACTACTTCTTCACCCTCTAATTTGATATCCATCTCTGATGGAAGAGTTCTCTCAAGAGTACCCTTTGGACCTTTTACAGTCACATGATTATTTTCTGCAATTTCAACTGTTACTCCAGCAGGAACTGCGATTGGCATTCTTCCTATACGTGACATGCCCGTACCTCCTATATTTTGATATTAGGTTAATAGTTATTTAGTATTTCTGACCTTGTGGTCAGGTTATACTTTAAGATGTTACTTGCTGTATCCCTACTATACATCATGGATGCATCGAATATGGATACGTGATGAAATATACTTAATATAAATTAAGATCTTTAGGGGCTACCAAACGAATGCTAAAACTTCGCCACCAACCTGAAGCTTTCTAGCCTCTTTATCAGTTACGATACCCTGGTTAGTTGAAAGAATAGCGATTCCAAGTCCACCAAGTACTGAAGGAATCTCATCCTTGCCTGCGTATACACGAAGACCCGGCTTAGAAATTCTCTTGATGCCTGTAATAACCTTCTCGTTCTTATCAGCACCATATTTTAATGTAACATGGATTGTCTTGATTTTTCCATCCTCAACGATGTCGTATTTCTCGATGAATCCCTCATCTACAAGGATTCCAGCGATTGCTACTTTAATCTTAGAAGCTGGGATGTCTACTGTATCATGTTTTGCAGTATTTGCGTTACGAATTCTTGTAAGCATATCTGCGATTGGATCACTTGTCATCATCATAATGAACGATATCCTCCTTAAATATGTTTGTTAATATAGTTATTTATAAAAACAGCTGTTGCTGAAAGGAAGTTCTCTTCGCACTAAGCTCACACAGCGCATATGCGCTTGTGTTCACTAAGTTGCTTTCAGGCTTACCAGCTAGCTTTTTTTAACGCCTGGGATCTGTCCCTTGTATGCTAACTCACGGAAGCATACTCTGCAGATTCCGTATTTCTTTAAAACTGAATGTGGACGTCCACAAATTCTACAACGTGTATAAGCTCTTGTAGAGAACTTTGGTGCACGCTGCTGTTTGATTTTCATACTTGTCTTAGCCATTAGAATTCCTCCGATTATTTAGCGAATGGCATATTGAACTGTGCCAGTAACTCACGTGCCTCTTCGTCTGTCTTAGCAGTAGTAACGAAGATAATGTCCATACCACGAACCTTATCTACCTTATCATACTCGATCTCAGGAAGATGATCTGCTCTTTAATTCCAAGGGCATAGTTTCCACGGCCATCAAATGCGTTAGGGTTAACACCTCTGAAGTCACGTACACGAGGTAATGCTAAGTTGATGAGACGATCTGCAAACTCGTACATCTTCTCACCACGTAATGTAACCTTACATCCGATTGGCATTCCTTCTCTGATTTTAAAGTTAGCTATAGCATTCTTTGCTTTAGTTGTAACTGCTTTCTGTCCTGTGATGGCTTCCATATCCTTAACGGCTGCCTCAAGAACCTTAGCGTTTTCCTTAGCTTCACCAACACCCATGTTAACTACGATCTTGTCAAGCTTTGGAATTTCCATTGCGTTTTTGTATCCGAACTTTTTGATCATTGCGTCCTTGATCTCATTTTCGTACTGTTCTCTAAGTCTACTCAATGTCTTAATCCTCCTCTCTCCAATTAGTCGATAACCTTGCCTGTTGATTTAGCAAAGCGAACTTTCTTGTCTCCATCCATCTTGAATCCTACACGAGTAGGCTTTCCGTCATGGATGAGCATTACGTTGGAAGCATCAATTGGAGCCTCCTGATGAACGATACCGCCCTGCTGATTTGACATACTTGGTTTTGTATGCTTAGTAACCATGTTGATTCCCTCAACAAGAAGTGTATTGTTCTTTGCGTTTACGGCAATTACCTTGCCCTCATTGTTGATATCTTTTCCAGCGATAACCTTAACAAGGTCGCCTTTTTTGATTTTCATAGTTGCCATTGACGTTCCTCCTATAATACTTCCGGAGCCAGAGAAACAATCTTCATGAACTGTTTCTCACGAAGCTCACGAGCTACTGGTCCAAATATACGTGTTCCTTTTGGAGTTTTGTCATCTTTGATGATTACTGCTGCGTTCTCATCAAACTTTATATAAGATCCGTCTTTACGACGAGCACCTTTTACTGAACGAACTACTACGGCTTTAACTACATCGCCTTTTTTAACAACACCGCCTGGTGTTGCATCTTTAACAGTAGCAACGATTACATCACCGATGTTCGCATATCTTCTGGTAGATCCACCCATAACGCGGATAACAAGTAACTCTTTAGCGCCAGTGTTATCAGCAACCTTGAGTCTGCTTTCCTGCTGTACCATGCTTGTAGCCTCCTTTTATTATTTTGCTCTTTCCATGATTTCTACAAGTCTCCATCTCTTATCTTTAGATAAAGGTCTTGTTTCCATAACTCTGACTGTATCACCGATCTTTGCATCGTTTTTCTCGTCATGAGCTTTTAATTTATAAGTCTTCTTAACGATCTTGTTGTAAAGAGGATGTCTTACGTTATCTCTTACAGCTACAACGATTGTCTTATCCATCTTATCGCTTTACAACAACACCAACACGTGTTTTTCTAAGATTTCTTTCTTCCACGGTCTAAAATCTCCTTTCTGATAGGATAAACTATTCTGCAGCCTTTGCAGTGATAACAGTCTGAATTCTAGCTATGTTCTTACGAACCTCTTTGATTCTTGCTGTGTTATCTAACTGGTTAGTTGCATTCTGGAATCTTAAATTGAAAAGTTCTTTTTTAGCATCAACGAGCTGTGCCTGTAACTGCTCTACGCTCTGTGCCTGTAACTCTTTAACGTATGCACTAGTTTTCATTTGACTCACCGCCTTCTAAATCTGCACGAGAAACTACTTTACACTTGCAAGGTAATTTGTGTGTAGCAAGACGTAAAGCTTCTTTAGCTACGTCTTCCGGTACTCCGGAGATTTCAAATAATACTCTACCTGGTTTTACTACAGCTACCCAATACTCAAGGGCACCCTTTCCTTTACCCATTCGAACACCCATAGGCTTATGTGTTACAGGTTTCTCTGGGAAAATCTTTATCCAAACTTTACCACCACGCTTGATGTAACGAGTCATAGCTACACGGGCAGCCTCAATCTGATTTGCTTTGATCCAGCATGGCTCAAGTGCTACAATACCGTACTCACCATTTGTGATCTTGTTTCCTCTTGTAGCTTTTCCTGCCATGGAACCACGGAACTGTTTACGATGTTTTACTCTCTTAGGCATTAACATAATTACTTAGCTCCTCCTTCCTTGTTTGCTTTTGTAGGAAGTACCTCGCCTTTGTAGATCCAAACCTTAACGCCAACCTTGCCGTAAGTTGTATCTGCCTCAGCGAATCCATAATCGATATCTGCTCTGATTGTCTGGAGTGGAGTAGTTCCATCATTGTATGTCTCTGTACGAGCCATATCTGCTCCGCCAAGACGACCTGAACATGTTGTCTTAATTCCTTTAACGCCGGCCTTCATAGCTCTTCCCATGCAAGACTTCATTGCTCTACGGAATGAAACACGGTTCTCAAGCTGTAAAGCGATGTTCTCAGCAACAAGCTGTGCATCCTTGTCCGGTCTCTTTACTTCTTTGATATCAACAACTAATTTCTTGTCTGTAAGCTTCTGAACCTCAGCCTTGATCTTCTCGATCTCAGCTCCGCCCTTACCGATTACAACACCCGGCTTAGCTGTATAAATGATAACCTTAACGCGATCTGAAGCTCTCTCGATCTCAATCTTTGAAACACCAGCTGCGTATAATTTTTTCTTTAAAAATGTTCTGATATTATAATCTTCTACTAAGTAATCAGCGAAATCACCCTCTGCATACCATTTGGAATCCCAGTCCTTGATAACGCCAACTCTTAAGCCATGAGGATTAACCTTCTGTCCCATGATTGCCTCCTATCTTTCATCAAGCACGATTGTAATGTGGCTCATTCTCTTCTCGATTCTGTAAGCTCTACCCTGTGCTCTAGGATGAATTCTCTTCATTGTTGGTCCTTTATTTGCAAAACACTCTGCAACGTAAAGGTTCTCTGCCTTATAGTTCTTTTCCGGATAATTATTTTCTGCGTTAGCGATTGCTGACTCTAATAATTTCTTTACTAAGCTTGAAGCATATCTAGGATTGTATGTTACGATTGCAAGTGCTTCGTTAACACTCTTTCCACGAATAGCATCTAAAACGAAACAAGCTTTCTGTACAGACACTCTAGCATAAGATAACTTTGCTGAAGGTCTTGTATCTCTAACTTCATTTCTCTCTCTCTTGATTTTGGATCTATGTCCCTTTGCCATGGATGAAACCTCCTTTCAATAAATCTTATCTTACGCCTGATTTCTTCTCGTCTTTTCCATGTCCTCTGTAAGTTCTTGTTGCAACGAACTCACCAAGTTTATGTCCAACCATATCCTCTGTAACATATACAGGAACATGCTTTCTTCCATCATGAACAGCGATTGTGTGTCCAACGAATGAAGGGAAGATTGTTGAACGACGTGACCATGTCTTGATTACAGACTTGTCACCAGAAGCGTTCATAGCATCTACTTTTTTAAGTAAGCTTTCATCAGCAAATGGTCCTTTTTTTAATGAACGTGCCATTTATTCAACCTCCTAATTATTTGATTGCACGACCGTCTCTTCTACGAACGATCATCTTGTTAGACTGTTTGTTCTTCTTTCTGTCTTTAAGCCAAGTGCAGGTTTGCCCCATGGAGTACATGGTCCTGGACGTCCTACAGGTGCCTTACCTTCTCCACCACCGTGTGGATGGTCGTTAGGGTTCATAACAGATCCACGAACTGTTGGACGAACACCCATGTGACGCTTACGTCCGGCTTTACCAATATTTACGAGGTTGTGATCTCCGTTTCCAATTACACCGATTGTAGCACGGCACTGAATTGGAACCATTCTCATCTCTCCTGAAGGAAGACGAAGTGTTGCATATTTGCCTTCTTTAGCCATAAGCTGTGCGCTAAGTCCTGCTGAACGAACAAGCTGTCCGCCCTTTCCAGGAAGAAGCTCGATGTTGTGAATCTGTGTACCAACTGGGATATTCTCAAGTGGTAAGCAGTTTCCAACTCTGACCTCAGCCTGAGCACCGCTCATAACCCTCATTCCGTCTGTAAGTCCTGCTGGAGCAAGAATATATGATTTCTCACCATCTGCATAGCAGATAAGTGCGATGTTTGCTGTTCTGTTTGGATCGTACTCGATACCAATTACAGTTGCTGGAATACCGTCTTTCTTATTTCTCTTGAAATCGATAAGTCTGTATTTTCTTCTGTTTCCACCACCCTGGTGTCTAACTGTGATTTTACCCTGATTGTTACGACCAGCGTTCTTCTTTAAAGAAGTAACAAGTGACTTCTCAGGAGTTGTCTTTGTAATCTCTGAGAAATCTGAACCAGTCATATTTCTTCTGGAAGGTGTATATGGGTTATATGTCTTAATTCCCATTTTGTTTCTCCTTTCGATATGTTTTCATTATCGCGTCTTTTCTGACGCATATCATTCTGTGGTTCTGTTCGCTAAGCTTAAACTTCGCTTATCAGCTTGTTTTCGCCAATCTCACAGAACGGCCTCGGTCTACAGTCCTGCGAAGATCTCGATATCTTTGCTGTCTGCTGTAAGCTGTACGATAGCCTTCTTTGTCTTAGCAGTCTTTCCTGTTACCATTCCACGACGCTTGTTCTTGCCTTCGCAGTTCATTGTGTTAACTTTGGCAACCTTTGTTCCTTCGAACATTCTCTCTACTGCTTCTTTGATCATAGTCTTGTTTGCATCCGGGTGAACAAGGAATGTGTATTTCTTCTCAGCCATTGCATTCATACTCTTCTCAGTTACTACTGGTTTGAGGATTACATCATAGTACTGTACGTTTGCCATTATGCATATACCTCCTCGATTGTTGCTACAGCAGCCTTTGTAACTACTACTGTGTCATATTTTAATACATCGAATACGTTAAGCTCATTTGTCTGAGTTGTCTTAACTGTCGGGATGTTTGCTGCAGAAGCGATAACCTTCTCGTCCATATCATTTAATACAACGAGTGCCTTCTCAACATTGAGGTTCTTTAATACTTCTACGAATTTCTTTGTCTTAATCTCATCAAGCTTAAGCTCATCTACTACAACGAACTTATTCTCAACAACTCTTGATGTAAGTGCAGACTTAAGAGCTGCTCTCTTCTCTTTCTTGTTGAGCTTGAATGAGTAATCTCTAGGAGTAGGAGCGAATACAACTCCACCACCTGTCCACTGTGGAGATCTTGTAGAACCCTGACGTGCATGTCCTGTTCCCTTCTGTCTCCATGGTTTTCTTCCGCCACCGCGAACTTCAGAACGTGTCTTAGCTTTCTGAGTTCCCTGACGTTTATTTGCAAGCTGCTGAAGAACAGCCATATGAACTAAATGCTCATTAATTTCTACGCCGAAAATGGAATCATTTAACTCGATCTTGTCGACTTCTTTGCCTTCCATGTTATATACAGCTACGTTAGCCATCGTAAAGTTCCTCCTTTCTTACTTTGCACTATTTACCAGATTTTGTAGTCTCTTTTACTGTAATGAGAGCTTTCTTAGCTCCTGGAACTGCGCCCTTGATTAACAGTAAGTTCTTGTCGGCGTCAACTCTTACAACCTCAAGATTCTGAGTTGTAACCTTTACGCTACCCATGTGTCCAGGCATTCCTTTTCCCTTGAATACCTTACTTGGTGAAGAACAAGCACCGTTAGAACCCTGATGACGATGGAATTTAGAACCATGAGCCATTGGTCCTCTGTGCTGACCTAATCTCTTGATAGCACCCTGGAAACCTTTACCTTTTGAAATAGCAGTTACATCAACCTTGTCACCCTCTGCGAAGATGTCAGCCTTGATCTCATCTGCTAAATTGTACTCATCTGCGTTTTCGAATTTGAACTCGCGAACGAATCTCTTTCCTGAAACACCTGCTTTTTTGAAGTGTCCCATCTGAGCCTTGTTAACACCATGTCTGTGTGCTACGCTCTTTTTACCGTTGGCATCCTTCTCAACGACTTTCTCTTTCTTGTCGCCGAAACCAACCTGAACTGCGCTGTAACCGTCATTCTCAACAGTTTTGATCTGTGTTACAACACATGGACCAGCCTCTAATACAGTTACAGGTACTAATACACCATCTGCATTGAAGATCTGTGTCATACCGATTTTTGTTGCTAAAATCGCTTTCTTCATTTCTTTACCTCCTGTTTTCTACAGCGGAACGCCTCTTGCCTGTCAACCCAGCCCGCGAAGAATTAGCCGGAACAAGTAGCGGAACCGTTCATCCTAGAGCAGCCTACTAGATCGTTATGCTTTCGCACTGTATCTTCTATATAAACCATTCGGGGATATACTAATTAATTGTTGAAGCTTATTTCTGCTTCATTTTGATATCAATGTAAACACCAGCTGGCATTTCAATCCTTGATAAAGACTCTGTTGTCTTCTGTGTTGGATTGATGATATCGATAAGTCTCTTATGAGTTCTCTGCTCGAACTGTTCACGAGAATCCTTGTACTTGTGAGTAGCTCTAAGAATTGTAACTACTTCCTTCTTTGTTGGAAGAGGTACCGGTCCGCTCACCTGTGATCCATTCTTCTTTACAGTCTCGATGATTTTCTTTGCGCTTGAATCTACTAACTCGTGATCATACGCCTTGAGAGTAATTCTCATTACTTGACTTGCCATAAAAAAAGTCGCCTCCTTTTCGCACTTTTAACTTCAGTACGACAAGCGGTGACTGTACACATCTCCGTGTGTGTCCTGTGGACTTTCACACGTTGTTTCTACATTTTGTAGACCATATCTGTTCTGTACAGTGACTTGCCGTCAGTTTCCTAACTTGACATTCGCTCCGCCGAATTCTCTGTCTCATGGACAGTAACTTCAAACTTCATAGCTATCATGCCACAGCAAGTGATATTATACATGACGTTTACAATAATTGCAATACTTTTTTTCAAAAAATTATTTTTATTTTGGTTAAT